>Ga0209542_10010236_pt1 | contig 16977 bp, 22 predicted proteins | sample RifCSPhighO2_01_FD_184028 | JGI IMG/M metagenome (GOLD analysis project Ga0209542, IMG submission 184028) | Soil microbial communities from Rifle, Colorado - Rifle CSP2_plank highO2_0.1 (SPAdes) (version 2) | ecosystem: Environmental > Terrestrial > Deep subsurface > Rock core/Sediment ...
TATTAGCATTGAGTCTATAAATCACACCCATTTTTTTACTTTAAAATTTTTATCTTATTTTGCAAAAAAAATTAGATATGACCAAGATAATTTGTCTCAAAAAAGATACATTGCTTATGAAGGTCATAATGGAAAAACAAGAAAAAAGAATCAGACAGAAAGTAATTGAGGCTTGTAAAAATGACTTGAACCATACAATGAAATTATGCGCAGATTTAGACTAGAGAATTCATATACACAGATTATTTAAAAAAACTAGATGCGAACAGAACTAATTGAAAATAGAATCATCGTATGGAATATTGAAGATTCACGCAAATTATTTAGTCATGGATATTACGGCAAGCCAATTGGAATTCCAAAACCAAAGCCTGAAGAAATCAATGTCCCATTAATCTTAGACCTTATAGAAGGACTGTATCTACTTGAGAATAAAAAAATCACCATTTACAAATCAAATCAAAAGATCACAGTGGAAGAGATGATAGAAAGATGTAAAAAAGAATATCATGATTTTGATAAAAAATATCTTGTATACAAAAACTTTCGAGATAAAGGATATGTGATTAATCCTGGAATAAAATTTGGATGCGATTTTGCAGTGTATGAGAAAGGGCCAGGCATTGATCATGCACCATTTTTGATTCAGGTGTATAACAGAAATGATTCAATTACATCAACTGGAATTGTTTTGGCAGGAAGACTTGCAACTACGGTAAGAAAGCAATTCATCTTAGCAATACCAAGAGGAAAAGACAAGGTGGATTTTCTTGCGCTAGATTGGTGGAAAGCCTAGACATTTTTTATGTGTCCAGCTATTCTATCATAAATCTCAAAGAGTTCTTTTGTAATTCCAAAGTCAAGGTGATTCTTCCATTTGCTTCTAATTCTAATGGCACCATCAGTTGGCTCTATGTAGATTGTAGCGTCATTGATTGATTGTTTTGCAATCATCTCATTTAGTGTGCTGTCTTCATTGAGTTTTCTTGCAAGACTACCGCTGCCATCCCATTCTACTTTAAGAATTGTTTTTGAGGAAAAATGCCCCTTTGTTGTCAGTTTAGTTGTAGCAATGTAGTTTACTCCATGATCAGTTTGTTTTCTAACAATAAAGTGTGCTTGGTATCTATCAAGTGCACCCCATGGCATTGGATTTGGATCTTGCATCATTATCCCTTTTGAATAATTTGAATCACGTCAATATTAGAATTCTTAACATCAAGACAGCCTTTGTTTGTCATCATTCTAGGGGTATGAGAAAAATATCTACTATAATAATCTCCTTTTTCAACATCATCGGTTCCAATTTGTTTTAATTTAGAATCAACTCCAATCTTTTTTAACATATCAGAAAATTTCTCAGGCCAAGATTGTAAGACAAATGTGTCAAGCTCTGAATCATGCATGAAAGACAAAAAACCATACCCACAAATAAAGATATCAAGAAATTATTTGCTCACAGAGATCAATCCAATTAAATAATACAAAAGTCTCGTAAGTGTATCTATGCTGAAATTTCAGGGCAAAGTTGCTCTAGTAACAGGCAGTGGAACTGGAATTGGACAAGCCATTGCTAAAAAATTTATTGAAAACGGTGCCAGCGTAATTATCTTAGGTAGAAGACGAGAGCCATTAGAAGAAACATCAGTGATGCTAAAAGAAATAATTTCCAAAGTAAATAGTGGTGCCACTGTAAGAATTTTCTCCGGTGTTGATGTAAGCGATGAAGTTGGAATTAATGATATGTTTGATGCACTAAAAAAAGAAAACATCACAGTGGATTACATAATTAATAATGCAGGTGTTTCAGGACCTGTCACTTGTTTTGCAAATGCACCACTAGAAGAATTCAAAAGTACAGTGGACATTCATTTGACTGGAACATTTTGGGGTTCAGTTCAGGCACTAAAAGTAATGAAAGAAAACGGAAAGATCGTCACAATTTCAACATTTTTCACAGAAGAAAGACCACTAGAGCAAAGACCATACAGATTCAGAAGTCCATACACTGCATCACAAGGCGCAAAAAACAGACTAGTCGAAGCAATGTCTTGGGAATTAACAGATAGAAAAATCATATCAATTGGAACAAATCCAGGTCCAGTTCATTCAGATCGAATTTACAAGACAGTTTATCCAAAAGCTGCAGCTGAATTTTTACGAGTGAGTGGTTTTGAGGACTTGACACCAGTTCAAGTCGATGCTGCAAACAAGGAATTATTACCATTATTGGGCGAAGATCAAAACATCATAAAAGATGGAATTGTAAAAGCTGCACAAAAATTAGCACAAGAAAATGGAAAAGATATTGCAAAACTAACTGTCACTCTTGGCAATCTATTAAATAAAATTCAAAGCATTGCAGAAAAAGTTCAAAACAACACATCACACATGATTGCAGACAAGCAATTCTTAGCACAGGGACAAGTTGCAGAATCAGTTTTAAATTTATGTGATGACCAAATTGCAAAAATTCTAAACGGTAAAATCATTCCAGGAGACAGAGTATTTTATCCAGTCAAACCATATATTGGTACCACCACACCAGGCGTACATCAACCAGATTTTACTGGAAGAACAGTTGTCTTTACAATAGATGCAACGGAAAAATCAGATGCAGAGAGAGTAGAATATCTGGCACAACACGTTACAAAAAACGGGGGCAAAGTTGCATGCTTTATCTCCGAATCAACCCCAAAAGAATTACAAGAATACATTAGCGGAAAATTCCATTCTCACATAGTAAATCTCAAGAATCCAGATGAAGTCCAGAGATGGCTAAATACTGCAAAGACTAATCTCGGCAGCATACTAGCAGTAATCCACATCACAGGAAAACTACCAAATATTGCAAAACTAACAGAACTATCAAGAGCAAAATGGCAAGAACTAATTGAAAAATTTATCACAACTCCTGCAATAGTTGGACAAAGAGCACTAGAACAGTTTGTTCCAGGTGGAGACAAAGATCCACGATTATACAAAGATGCAAAAGGGGCCATGATGATAATTGGTCCAGATTTGCCATCCGGTGCAAAAGTCACAGGATTGCAAAGAGCACAAGTAGAGGTATTTCGCGGGGCACTAAGGCCATTTACAACTACAGTAAACCAAGAACTAAGCGATGTACTTGATTCAAAGATTAGAATATTCACAATATTTCCAGGTTCAATTACTGGAGTAGAACCAAATAATGAGAGAATTGCCCAAGCATTAAACTTCTTAGTATCAGATAATGCAGCATCTTCATCTGAAGTCACATTTTGTGTTGATGAATCAAGATAAGGATGAAAAAATTCTCTGAGTTCAAAGTCGGAGACGAATTTTTTTCCACATGTAGTATTTCAGAAAAAGAACTAACAGAATATCTCAAATTTTCTAGAATAAAAAATGCGTTTTTAGAAGATATGCAAAATACAAAACAAAAACTAGTTTCAGGCAGAGCCATCCTATCAAGAATGGAGGGAGAATTTACCAGACTGAGTCAGATTTACGGAAATCATATCATATTTGTTGGAACTGATGGGGATTCAAAATGGGAGAATAGAAGCAGTAGATTTCTAAAGCCATTATACACAGATGAAGTATTAAAGATAAAATTTGTTGTATCTGCAAAAGAAGACATTGATGAAGAGTTTGGAAAAATCGCAATAGATTATGAAGGAACAAAACAAGATGGAGATATTGTAGTAATAACAAAGAGAAACTGGTATCGAATTAAAAAAACAGTGTCAAGATAGAACATTAATGAAAACAATTTTTTAAATAATACAATATTAGCAATGTCGTATGTATGATGAACCCATCAACAAAGCGCTAATCACACTAGCTGTGGAAAATGCGCTCCTTAAAATGGGGTTGCCCGAGTTGGAGTTAGTTGCATTTAGACTAAAACAAGACCATCAATGTGAAATTTCGGATTGCCTGAAATACCCTGAATATCTCAAAGAAATACTATTGGATTTATTTGGTAATTCATATTCAGACATATTGCAATCAATACAGGAAACATTACAAAAAACTACGATGGAACAACCTTTGATGGATTTTCTTACTGTTTTAGAGGATCATTCATGAAGACACATCTGGATACGCTAGAAAACAAAAACTATCTGTTACTGGCATTAATTGGAGTAGTAGTAATAGTTCTTGTTGGAAATATAGCTAATCAAGAAGAATTTCCTATCGCCGAAGACCTGTACATGACAGACTTGCTTTACATGATATTTCCTGGCATTGTCGTTGTATTTGGGTTGATACTGGTATTCAGATATGGATTACGTGGAAGTCATGGCATATCTTGGATCTTATTCACACTAGCCATTGCTAGTTGGTATGTAGGAGAAATGACCTATAGTTATGATTACAAATATGATCTTGAAGATCTTTCAACATTAACAAGTGATCTTTTTTATATTATTGGATATCCTCTTTTCTTTGGATTTACAATATTTTATCTCAAGCCTAGAAAACGAATCATTTCAAAAAAAATGATTCTGGCATCATCGCTTGTTTCAATCTTGTTTGTTATTCCGACTCTTTATTTCACATTCAATGGAGAACAACAACTCGATGACCTAACGATGTTTCTTTATGCAATTTATCCAATATTAGATGGAGTTATTTTAATTCCTTCAATTGTTGCCACGGTTCTTTTCTTTAGAGGACAAGTTAATCTGCTCTGGTCATTAATTCTAATTGCGACAATACTTTTCATAATAGCAGATACAGCATATCTTGCCTTTTCAATAGAAGAAACTTACTATCCGGGACATCCTGTTGATATACTGTACATTTGGGCATACATCCTCTATGCATTTGGAGCGTTAAGTCATATCAGACTATACAAAAAAATAAAACCAGAACAGGACAAAAAACATGACTAACACTGAATTATTATCTGAGAATAATTTAATTTTCTATAACTTGAATAAATTTTTGTATGGATTCTTCATTGATTGATTTATCAAAAACTCGACGCATTGTATATACAATATCTGAGTACGCATCTCCAAATAGCTCATACAATACTGTTTTGAGATATTCCGGATGATCAAAAACATCTTCAGTAGTTATTCCAAAATTTTCTTTTAATTTTGTTTTAACCTTGTCTAACTCTGGAGGTCCCATATCAAGAAGCGCATGTTCTACTGCAACTTGAACTAGTTCTCTATATCCTTGCTGATCATGCATGATACGATATATGATGTGTTAATGAATAAAGATTATGTTGTTATTGGTAGCAGTAACATGATAATTTTGTAGTAATGGTTTAATGCAACAATTGAGATTCATACGGTATGAGCCTAGATTGCAACTGTACCATCAATGATTATGGAGAGTTACTCCAAGAATGCGATGGACACAGAGAAGCTAATTTTATGAAATAGATTCCATCTCTTTTTGATTTTATGATGCCTCCTCAAAAGTGGAGGCAAATGAAATGTGCTAACTAGTTTATGTGAGCTATTTGGCTTCCAGCTAACACCGCGAGATGTCCCTGACTCAATGAAAGGCAAAATACAAAGCACAGTAATAAAAAACAAAGGTAGAAAAAAATCACTTTTTGGTTAACTCTTGTAATATAGTTTTAATTTTTATATAAAAAATTTATAAAATTTAGTAAGATATTAAAAATATTGTCAATCTTTGAGATAATTTTGGAATACTAGTCTTCTGATTCTTCGTATTTTTCGTCTTGCTCATAATTTTCTTTGAGCTCTAGCTGGTGATCCTCTTCTTTCATCTCTTCTTGTTCTACTTTTTTCCATTTTTTTTCTATCTCTTTTTCTTTCTTTACCATATCATATTACAGCAAAACCAAACATATTAGAGAATTCACAATTTCCAACTTTGATAGTCCTGACAGACAAAATTCTAGCCGCCAATTAGCATATTCTCAGATACTGAATCAAAAAACAGCTTTATTGCAGCTATGATAATTATTGCAGAGACCAAAATTTGCAAAGATCTCTCTTTGATATCCAAAGAAAGTCGTGCACCAATTATTCCGCCAATAAATGCACCTGCAGCTAGTAAACCTGCCTGGAGAAAATCAGGATGGCCAAGTATGCTATGAGTGATGATTCCAGATAGAGAGGCAAAGAGCAAAATGAATTGCGATGTAGGTGCTGCCCTTTTCACAGTCATTCCAATTCCGACTACCATTAATGGCACAAATATTATTCCGCCACCTATTCCAAAAAATGACGAGATTATTCCAGCAAAAAAGCTTGCAGATATGACAAAGACAATCATTTGCTTTGTGAGATTTTTTTCTTTGGTCTCAATTTTTTTTCTCATAAAGATATAGACTGCACATGAGATCAACACCAATCCAAATAATATCTTGAATATTCCAGGTGCAACGTCACTGGAGATATACGCCCCTAAAACAGTTCCAGGAATGCTCAAGAGTCCAAGCTTTAATCCAAGGGAATAATCAATTCTTTTTTGACGCGAATATGAAACTGTAGAGCCAACTGCATTGCTAAAAGCTGCAAAAAGACTATTGCTTGCAGCTAGCGTTGGTGAAAAACCAAAAAATGTCAAGACAGGTACAACAATTATTCCGCCACCAAGACCAATCATAGATCCAAGTATTCCAGCTGCAAACCCTAATGGGATTAACCATAGTTGATCAATCATGATACACTCCAACCATACACATTATGTGCATATATTGAATTTAGTTTGATATTATGAATTTCCAAAGATATCCTTCGGTGTTTGTGGTGACTTCTAAGAGTAGTTGTTTTTGAACAAAGCCTGTAAGCTTGGAGCTACTGGTGGTACCGGTTGCCTCTAGATGATGTGATTTTGTAGCATCGATCCAAGAAGAAACTGATTCAAGATCTCCTGGCTTTTGGTCCTGCCAGCAATCACATACAAGTGATTTCACCATGACTTGATAAATTATCTTAATATCATCTAGATTAGACATGTAAGGATCTGTTTGGATTATCCCCAATACTGCGCTAGGTGAATCCATGCTGCCAACCATGTGGATATTTCCAAGAAACTTGCCGTCTGAATCTTTTATTTCAGTTGATGTACAGTATTCAATAGAATTTTGTTTCTCAATATCTACATAGAAAGCACAATATTTTGCAATAGAGCCACCTGAGATTTTTAATGCACTAGACATGGAGATTCCTTTTGCAGCAAGTGAGGATTTCATAAGAGAGTTTGAATCATATGAAAAGTCAATTGGTGTGATTGAAATTACAGTGTTGTTAGCTGAAATTGCAGTTTCATTTAGTGGAATGAGATTATCTCTAATTGGAATTGGTTCAGTTACTGGTTTTTCATTTATTGGTTTTTCAGTTACTGTGATTGGTTTTTGATTAGCGGTAACTAATATTGTCATTAGAATTATTGCAGTGATAACTCCAAAAATAACAGGTATGAGAATTTTCTTGTTCATTTTATTGGTTGAATTATTATTATAACATAAGGTTTTGCAATTCTAGATTGAAATAATATTTAGCTTTGAATCTTTTGTGATATGGAATTTATCTACAAATCCAGAAGTCACTTCTAAAATGTATAAGGCTTCACCATCAGGGGTAATGCTTTGGCAGACCATAGTTTCAAGAGCAGTCTTGCATGGAGGAATATCTTTTTCAATGTGGATGATGTTGCCGTCTTTATCAAACCAGATCATATCTAGTGGAAATTGCATATTTAGCATCCAAAGCGAGTAAATTCCTGCTTTGTCAAAAACAAAAATCATTCCTTGGTTGTATGGGAGCTGATCCTGAAACATCAGGCCTCTGACACGTCTTGGCTCTGTATCGGCAACTTGAACCTCCATTGGAATGTCATCTATTTTGATAGTGCCTCTTGGAAATTCAACTGACTCTAGCTTGCTATCACTTGGAATTGACATCACCCCGACAACTCCAATAATTGCTGCAGCAATTACTACGGGAATTAGAATCTGAGTTCGAGTTGCCATGAAAAGAGTAATTTTTTCCTTTTAAAAAATATATCATATGGTTGAGAAAAACGAGTTAGAGAGTTTTGAGATATTTGTGTTTAAGGTTATCGTCCTTTTTGACTAAATCCAGGTATGATTTTAAAGTTAGATGCAGAAGATGTTTGAAATTTTTTACTTGCTTTTTCCTTTTTTGATTCAATGTTTGTATGTCTTTCAATTTTGAAAATTTTTTCTACATGGGATTTGACTTTTTTATCCGTGTAAATGATGTTTGTTGGAGAAGTTTTTTTCTCGGTATTTTTCTTTTTTAATTTTTCAGTATCTGCCGGGTTTTTTTGTGTCCATTTGATGTTGCTTGTGCCTGATAAAGAAGATTGTTCAAGCATGTAATCACCTAATGATTTTCCCATACTCTTCCATTATTACTATGAACATAAGCGTATGGATTTAGAATCTATTTCCAATCTTAAAATAAATACATCATAAACTAGTTTTTAGCATGACAAAAAGTATTAGCTGCTCAGATGCCGGTAGACTGCACTTAGCCTGTAACTATAAAAACAGTCGATGAATTGATGGTCCAAGCGATAATTCATGTCAAAAATGAACATAAAGAAATAGAATTGAATACTGAAATATCTCAAAAATAAAATCACTAATCAAAGAAATTAGATAATAATTCTAGAAACTTTAGAAAAACTAACTATTTTTTGATTTAGCGTTATCCCGTGCTTTTGTTCTTTTTTTCGCTTTGATGTTTTACTCATACCAATTTCTAAATTTTGTATAAACTTAAGGATTTAGGAAAACAGAGTTTAAAATCTAGGTTCCATTAAGAATTGATTGAAGTTTTTCTATGACAATATTGTGGATTATGATTTCCATTGGAACTGATGAATTAGTTACTATTTGTTGATTGTCTTTAATTGCTTTTTGTAATCTTCCTCTAATTTCTTGATCATCGAAGATTTGCTGTTTCAACGAAAATGCTTCTTTTTGGTTCTTGACATAAATTTGGAGCCAATAATAACCTGTTTGACTATCGTCTATTTTTATTTCAGTTATCTTCATGGCATTATTTCTCAAATTACTATTTTAACTATAGTTTACCAAATCAAAATACCTAACCACAAGATGACTCTACTCTGTTTTGAATTTCAAATTACAGGTGGGACAAAACCAAGATGTCGCTTCACCTTGTTCTCTAAACATTATTCCAAAACATTTAGGGCACTGTCCAATTTCCTCGCTCACAAATTTTCTAAATTTAGTACAGACATAAGTATTTCAAAAAAATAATATAAAGATCAAAAAAGAATACAACGAGGAAACAATGGAAATTCAAAACGAATTTTGAGTGCTTCCACCCTTTTTCGTCTCTTTTCCTTACTGTCTTCAGTTATGACAGTTCCTCGTCAAATACTATATCACTGGATGATATTAAAGTAATTTGGCAAAAATACATTATACTTGTCAATAAAAAGACAAGATTTTCAAATAAATGTAAATATAACATATGAGAGTAAATAAGTACAATGTTTAATAAAAAATATACCAAAAATTATAATAAAAAAGGATCAATATCATAAATTTTCATATTAATTCTTAAATAGTTGAACTTCTTATATTATACATGTCGATAAGTGTTTCGACTGAATAAACTGCGTGACCCTGCAGAACGAAAAAGGCAATCAGGCGTTTAACGCCCTGACCACGAGAGGAAATCTCTCTATGTTCTGCAATTAAGGGTTACGCCTTTTTGTTGTCTAGAATCAAAATTAGATCATATAATTCATCTTAAATGATATAATGACGTATTTTATCTCAAGATTCTACATAGTATGTTTATCATTCTGGCAAAGACAAGAATCTCAAAATAATTGAATATATTCCTAAAAATAATAATCAAAGATCTGTTTTTATGCTAGAAACGCGTAATAGTGTTTGGAAAGCTGACACAATTTCCTATTGTCAAATGTTGGCATCAGTTTGCTGGCCTTTGCTTACTGCAGGGCTATGCAAAGGTTGATCCGCAAAAGTCAGCTTCCAATTTTTACAATAGGATTCTAAATTAAAACAATTCAAAAAAACAAATTTGAAAATACGACTAGAGATCAACGTCTCGAGTTTCTCTGCTGAGCAGGGTTGGTATTATTAGAATTATTGCACCAATTATAATATTGATTCCAAGTGCAACAGGTATCATTTGTTTTGGAACACTAGACATCAGATATAGTGCAATTAACGGAGACCAAGAACCAAAAATCAATCCAGCATTATATGAAAATCCTGCAGCACTGTTTCGTATCTGGGTTGGAAATCTTTCTGAAAAATAGGCAGGGATTGGTCCTGATGCAGTTGATATGACAAAAGCAAACACTACAACATACAATACCAATCCATAGACATTATCTAAGATTGCACTTGCCAAAGGAATGGCAATTAGTATAGACGCAAATACAAAAACAAGCATTGATTTTTTTCGCCCAATTTTTTGCGATAGCCAACCAGTAAGAATCATCCCAACCCAAGACGATGCAGTGGCATAAATCATAATTAGTGCTATTTGCTCTTTTTGAAAATTACCAAACTGTTCTAGGTATGTCGGCAAGATGCTAATTGAGCCATGATACATGTAGACAAGACCAGTCATTATTGCGGCACAAAGAAAAAACTCTTTTCGGTGTATTCCAAAAACAATGCTTCGGAGGGGTGTCTTTTCAAGCCCATCTTCTTTGTGCTTTTTTATCCATAATGGAGATTCCTCCATGCTGAGTCTTACAAAAAGTGCAACAAAGCCTGGAATTATGCCTGTAAAAAAGAGAATTCGCCAACCAAACTCCTCAAAGAGATGTCCTGGAAAAATAATAGTTATGATTTGAAATGAGATTGCAGCCAAGAGAAAGCCAAATGAGAATCCACTTTGCAAAAATCCAGACAGCAGTCCTCTTTTCTGTTTTGGGATGCTTTCAATTGTTAGCACAGCACCGCTGCCCCATTCACCACCAGCAAAAATTCCCTGAATTAGACGAACCATTATCAAAAGAATTGGCGCCAACACTCCAACAACTGCATATGTTGGCAACAGTCCAACTGCAAATGTTGCAACAGAAAATCCCAGTATTGTGATAATCATGGATTTTTTTCTACCAAACTTGTCGCCATAAATTCCAAAAATCACAGAGCCAAGTGGTCTCATGATTAATGTTACTGTGTATGATGCAAATGTTGCAAGTATACTAAATACAGGATCCTGAGATGGGAAAAATAATTGGCTAATTGAAGGAATAACCAGAAGCATTAACACAATGTCGTATCCATCCAAAGACCATCCAAGAAACGAACCGATGGCGATTTTTTTCTGAGCTACAGTTAAACTCAATAAAATATTTCCAGTCTAGTTGTATATAGGCTTGATTTTAAAATAAAAAAATAAAATCACACACATGGTAGAAATATAGAGATAGCCTATCAAATAGAATAAAGCATGCCAGAAATTAATATCAAAGAGTATGAAAAAAGATGTCAAGATATACTTGAAGATGACGAAGTAAGATTTGCAGGGCTCTTAGACGAGTTTGGAAAACTACTTGCTGGAGGGTACAAACAAAATATCAATCCCAGATTGACAGAAGAGCAGCATGATTCAGTGTGTAAAGAATTGGCAAGCAGAGTTGCAAAAAGAAAAAAATATGACGCAGAGTTGGGACGTGTAAAATATTCTGCATCTCGCAGAGAACATGTTGTAATAATGAGCTTTCCAATTTATGAAAAAGTAATAATGATAGTGGCAGAACCGCATGTAAACATTGACAGATTGGCATTTAGAATAATAGAGAAACTAGGAAGCCAGTGGGGCGAGTTTTTTGGAAAATAAATTTCAGAGAAAGGTATTTTTTAATATGAATATTTAGTAACTACATCACAGTGCTTTTGAAATCATTTATTGTGGAAATAGTACGCTTTGTCTCATGACCAATATCATGAATAGTTGTACCATTGTATTTTTTATCAAGATACCTACCAGCCAAAATCATAGGAGCACCTATTGCATTAGTAATACCAGTAGGTTCTGGAATCCAAAATATAATGAATCCAATTTTTTGGAGTTTTTTGCCTGGCGCTGATGCTCTTTGCACACATCCTAAGGACTGAGCAGTTGATTTGCCGTCAAATTTTGACATGTCTGTATACAGCGAGGCTCTTCTTTTAGCAGAGTCAGAAACCTTGCGCAGTTTTTCCAGGCGTGTCTTTAGATGATCAACCATGACAATTAGGCATTTAGAAAAAATTAGTTAAGATTCAATGATCAATATCGATTACTTGCAAGTCAATAAAGAGTAACAAGGGACATCCAATTATACTAGGTTCAGATTAGATACAAAGACACATTGAAGACAAAAAATTCCAAGAGACTAGAGTCAATCAAGGCAGCTCACCAATCAAGAAGAGCAAGCTACAGTACAAGAATGGAAGACTATCTGGAGGTGATTTCAGAGTTGGTAGAATTAAAAGGATATGCCACAACACTGGATATTTCACGATACATGAATGTAAGTGCACCAAGTGTTACAAAGATGCTACAAAGATTAGAAGAAAACAAACTACTAGAATATGAAAAATATCATGGAATTAATCTTACAGATAAGGGCATGCAGATAGCTTATGAGATAAGACAAAATCATGGAATTTTGTTGGAATTTTTTGAGATTTTAGGAGTAAATCATGAAACTGCAAATAAAGATACAGAGGGAATTGAACACCATTTGAATCCCAAAACAATAAAACAATTAAGAAAATTCATTACATTTCTAAAATCAAACCCGAAAGTTTTAGAGAATTTTAAAAATCCTTGAGAAATATTTGAATGTCATTTTGAGATGATGCAAGTTTCATAAGAGTTCTTGAAGCCTCAGAGCGTTTAGGAATTAGTATCTCACCTTTTTTGCCAATTCTGACAGATGTCACATATTTGTCATGTACATAGATATCAGCATGCATTGAGGAATATTCTCTACCAACAGTCAATGATAATGCAGTTTTGGATTCTGAAAAAGTAAATGGTAGATCACCAGAAGAATTGGCAGAATGAGAATTTTTTTCAACGACATCAATGTGAATTTTAAGTAATTTTTCAATCTCGTTTATGTTAGAACCACCCTTACCAATAATGGATGGTATGGACTGCTTGTCAACTAGAACTTTTACTTTATTATCAGATAATATTTCGACTTCTACTCTGGGATCAAATTTCCTAAAGATGTCTCGTATTTTGTCTTCGGCAAGTTTCTCAATTCCAACTTTTTGCACTCGTTTTGAGACTGGAACTATGACATTTTCTTCACCAAAAGTATAGATCTCATGCTCCAGTACATTATCGGCAAAATTTCTAATCTCAATTACAGGCCTTGCTAAGTCAGACTCGGTCATTCCGGTGGGAACTTTTACTACAAGCTCCAAGTCATAGATTTTACCAATGTGTCCGTCTTTGACAAAAACTACAGTATCTATAACATTTGGAATTATTCCTAGTTCAATTTTTCCAATAAAACGTTGTATTGCATCCAAAGGAGAGTTTGCATGTACCACACCGACCATCCCCACACCAGTAAGTCTTAGGTCAGCAAATGTACGAAAGTCTTCTCGTCTTCTCACTTCATCAAAAATTGTATAGTCAGGACGAACCAATAATAAAATATCAGCACTGTTATCAAAGCTGCCATCTAGTTTTGTGTATTGTGTGATTCCAGGATCTACTTGCAAATCACGCGGAGATTCAAATGTTTTTACAATCTTTCCTGTGTGGTGGTAAAAATTAGCCAGACTTGATGCCAGAGTACTTTTTCCAGACCCTGGAGGACCAGAGATTATAATTCCCTCGGCCCTATCAGAAAATCTCTTCATCAACGCTTCAGATATTTCATAATCATCAAGAGTTAATTTCACAATAGGATGAACTATTGTGATTTCAAATGCTTCAGAAAATGGTGGGTAAGTAATGGCAATGCGATAATCATTATACTGAATTACAGATGCGCCAGTCTTTGAGATTTCTACAGTACTTGAATCAAAAGTAGTAGTCTCTAAGATTTGAGATGATATGAATTGCAAATATTCTTTGGTTAGAATTTCGTCACTTAGTTTTGTCAGATTAAAAGAACCAGGCTTTCCTTTTTTTGCCATTGGAGGCATGTTTTCTTTGAGATGTACACTCATTGTTTCAGAATCAAAAAATTTTAAAAATTCCAAAACAAGATTTTTAGAAATGGGTTTTACAAATACAGATTCCAGTCCTTCTGCCTGTGCCACTAAATGTTGCACATGATCGGAGGTGTAAAGAATAGCTTGATTTTGTTTTGCTGCATCTTTAATTATCGCGTCAATTCTGCCGGCACTTGCCATACGAATATCCTCAGAGGTAGGATGAGCACCATGAATTGTGATAACCAGTCCAAAGTTGTTTGATATTTCTTTGAGTTTTTTTATCCCTTCTAGTCCGATAAATCCCTGTTCCTTTTTCTGAGATGCTTGAGATTGTAATTCATCAAAAACTGCTTGTGGTATTATAATTTCAGAATTTTGAATATGCCCAGATTCAATTTGGGCAATCAGTTGACCATTAATTATGATACTTGTATCAACAACAATTTTTGACAAATTTTCTATCAATTTTTAAATGAATTTAGATCCTAAATTACTTTGCCAAAATATCGGAAATGACTCTCAAGACATTGTTAAAGTCAAATGGTTTTGAGATAAAAGAAAAAGCACCAGAATCCAAACATTGTTGGATTATTTTTTGATCATCGCTGGCAGTTATTAGTATTATCTTGGCAGATGGGTTTTGTGCAATAATTTCTTTGACAACAACAAGTCCATCTTTTTTAGGCATTGCCAAATCTAAGAGCAGCAAATCAGGATGCAATTGTGGAAACAGTTCCACAGCTTCTGCACCGTCTTTTGCTTCTCCTACTATAGTATGATCACCAATAGTCAAAATATCTTTTAGAACTAGTCTAATGGCATCAGAATCATCTGCAATCATAATGTTTCCCATCAAATCATCTTATGATTCCACGTAATTAAAAATATGCATCAAGAAAGAGCGGAAGACAGGTGGGAAATCTTTTGCTTTATTTTATCCAAATTATAATCTGGACAAGTCATTGATTTTTTCATTTCATCAGCTGCAATTACTAGTGATTCAAGTATTTCATTGACAACAATACCATTCATGATTTTTTTTAACAGAGAATCAAGCAATGCCGCCAGAATCCCTAAATCTTCTTTTCCCATCATTGGGGCAAGTCCTTTAATTTTATGAGTCAATTTTTGAATTTTTGCTGCATTTGCAGATGCATCAAGATTGCTCTGACAGGAATTTAGGATATTTTGAATTTCGGAGATTTCATTATTAATTTCAGCGGTTGCAACTTTGAGAAATTCATCAGACATGTGGTTAATTTAATAAAATTCACCCATTATTTTTATACCCTATGTCAGATCCCAGATACTGTGAAGATTATCAATAAGACGTATCTACTAGTGGCAATTCTAATTGTAGCTGCAATAATCAATTTGACATTACTTTATCAGTCAGAACAAACAGGTAATTCTCAATCACAGTCCATTATCAGAACAGGGGATCTTAAAGTACAGACAGAATCTATTTCAGGATTAGCTGTATCCGTAGCAAACGGAAATGATGAGGATAAAGATAATTTAGATAAAGAGATAGAAAATACAAGTTCAGTTCTCACTATGTTAAAAAATGGAGGAGTGATTAAGGGACAAACAATACAAAAAATTCCGCTTTCAGTAGCATCAGATTATGATAAAGTGTTAACGTCGTGGAATACATATAAAGAAAAAGTATTGAATGTGGAAAAAACATCAGTTTTTGATAAAGAAGCAACAAACGCAATGAATTATGTACTGCAAAAAAATAGTGAACTAGTTTTAACAACAAATTCTTTATCTAAAGAATTATCAGATTTGGGAAGAGACTACAATAGACATAAAGAAATTGCCAATGAGTTAGAAAAGTCTGCAAAAGAAATCGGGCAATTAACCTTGTTAATTTCAATTGGTGAAGAGGAGAATGCACAAGAAAAATTGAAAAAAGAAAGAATAGGATTTGAAGTGGGTCTACGAAAATTATTAGGTATCTCAACAAAGGAGCTAGATGTAAAAAGTATAGGACAAGAACATGAAGAATTAATCCAGATTCCAAGAGAAAATTCAAATGAATTACGAAAACTAGATCCATTGTGGGAAGCACTGCAACCCAAAATTGGCATTCTTGAAGAAAGGGCATTATTATCACCAAATTTTAATTCAGCAAAAAATGAAATGAACGTTGAAAAGTTAATTTTATTTTCAGAGATCGATAATTTGTTAAATTCCTGGAATGCTCAAATGGCAAAAGAAGGCAATCAAGAACAATTAATCATTCAGATTTTATTAATAATAGATATCGCAATATTCTTTTTAGTACTTTATGTCATTAGGCAGTCTCTTTTACCTCTAAGATTAATCACAGATGCTCTTTCAGAAATCAAAGAAGGAGCATATGGTGAAAAAATAAAATACACAAAAGCAGACGAGGTAGGAAAATTAGCAAGCACATTTAACATAATGTCAGATACAATTAAAGAAAAAGAAGAACAAGCCAAAAAGACAGAAATTGCAAAGGATGAATTTCTGGCAATGATTACTCATGAATTAAAAACTCCACTAGTTCCTATTCAAGGATATGCAGATATTTTACTGAGTGAGCATTTAGGAAAATTGACAGACAAACAAAAAGAGAGAATAAGTATAATCAAATCTAGTTCAGAAACATTGCTGGCATTAATATCAGATTTACTTGATGCTCAAAAACTAGAATTGGGCCAGCTTAAAATTAGAAAAGAAAATACCAACATAAAAGACACAGTTACAAACGCAATAAAATTATTTTTGCCACAAGCACAAAAAAACAAGATAGAACTTATTTCAAATATACAGGATCTTTCAATAGAACATAACCAGAG
>Ga0209542_10010238_pt1 | contig 16973 bp, 24 predicted proteins | sample RifCSPhighO2_01_FD_184028 | JGI IMG/M metagenome (GOLD analysis project Ga0209542, IMG submission 184028) | Soil microbial communities from Rifle, Colorado - Rifle CSP2_plank highO2_0.1 (SPAdes) (version 2) | ecosystem: Environmental > Terrestrial > Deep subsurface > Rock core/Sediment ...
CGACGCCAACGCCTACGCCTACGCCTACGCCGACACCGACGCCTGGTCCAACTCCAACGCCATCGCCAACTCCAATCCCAACACCTACACCTCTGCCACCGGTTAGCATAGTTCCTTCCGAGATACCAAGGGAAATTATAAAAATAGTTCAAAACACAGCAACGCAAGTTGTAAAAATTGTTCAAACTCCAGCTGGTTCAGTAGTTACGAAAGTGATATCAACCGTTGGAGTTACGGCTGGAGCAAGTTCAGCTCTCTCTGTTGTTATTTTTTCTCCAGCATCTATCTACGAGGTCTTCTTGTTACCATTCAGATTGCTAGCTCTTTTATTTGGATTTGTAGCTTTAAAAAGAAAGATTAAGTATTGGGGAGTAGTATATGATTCTGTTACTAAACAACCGCTGGATCCAGCCTATGTTACTTTAAAGGATGCTCAAGGCAAAGATATTACTTCTGCAATTACTGATATTGATGGTCGGTATGGGTTTTTAGCCGGATTGGGAACTTATAGAATGATTGTCAATAAAACACATTATGTTTTTCCTTCAAGTAAGCTTTTTGGTAAGGCAAACGACGAAATTTATACAAATCTTTACTTTGGTGAAAACATAGAAATTAAAGAAAAGGGAGGTGCAATTGCAAAAAATATTCCGTTAGATCCGATTAAATTTGATTGGAATGAATTTGCCAAGAAAGATAAAAATTTAATGAAATTTTATTCAAAATGGGATTCTGTATTTAGGAAAATAACTGATATATCTTTCCGCTTGGGATTTGTTATTGCGAGCGTGGCTTTGTTTGCCGCTCCTTATCCATATAATGCAATCATCATGGGAGTATATTTGATACTTCTATTATTAAGAATTCTGGGTTTGAAGCCAAAGCCATTTGGTTATGTTGTTGAGAAAATAACGGGCAACCCTTTATCGTTTGCTATTATTAGAGTTATGGCTCCAGATTCAAATGTAGAAGTTACTCATAAAGTTGCTGATCAGTATGGAAGATATTATTGTTTATTGCCAAGGGGTAAGTACTATGTAAAAATAGAGAAGAAAAATGATGATAGTTCATACTCTCTTGTGTATATTTCGCCAGTAATTAATGTTTCGGGTAGGGGAATTATTAATAAAAAATTCAATGTATGATATTGAGCTTGTCGAATAACACCATATTTGCCAAGCTCAGACTTGTTTTTTAAAAATAACCATATACAATAACAATATATATACTATGGCTAAGAAAATTTTAATTATAGAAGACGATGATTTTTTCAGGGGATTAATTTCAAAAAAGCTTTTGTTTGAAGGTTTTGATATGTATATGGCGGTAAACGGAGAAGAAGGTATTAAGAAAGTACAAGAAATTAAACCATCCCTTATTTTACTTGATCTCCTATTGCCAACTATTGATGGTTTTGAAGTATTATCAAAAATCAAGAATGATCCGGAGATTTCATCATTACCAGTAATTATTTTATCAAACTTGGATAATAAAGAAGATATTGATAGGGGATTGAAATTAGGGGCAAGTGATTATCTGATTAAATCACAGTTTACTCCAGAAATGATTGTTGAGAAGGTTAAAAATATTTTTGGGAAGAAGTAATAAACTCATTACAACAAAAAAGCGCCTTAAGGCGCTTTTTTACTGTAAGTGATTAAATTTTTGCTGTTGCCTTAATGCATTTTGCGCAGGCTAAAACTCGTTTGCCATTAGCAAGACGTGTCCATTGAAGATTTGGATACCTTCTTTTCTTTTTTGTTGGATTATATTTTCCACGTAACTTAACGAGGTATCCTCCCATTTCTGATTTTTTCCCACAGATTGTACAAATTTTTGAAGCCATGACGAAGTTAAAAGTTTATAAAGTTATAAAGTTTTAAAGTCGTCGGACTTGATAAACTTGATAACTTTTAACTTAATAACTTAAACTATCATTTCTTTCTTTTTTTTGCAATACCTGATATAAGTAACTTATGGATATTGTCATAACTATATTTTCTCTATTAGTACTCCTTTTTTCAGTAATTATTCATGAATTATCACATGGTTATGTTGCGTTACATTTAGGGGATTCGACAGCAAAGTACGCGGGGAGACTTACCATGAATCCGTTAAAACATTTAGATTACTTTGGTTCGGTAATGTTGCCATTACTATTATTAGTTGTAACCGTTGGCCAGGGACCTATCTTTGGATGGGCAAAACCAGTTCCTATAAATCCTTATAACTTTAGAGATCAAAAGTGGGGATCGTTAAAAGTAGCAATTGCCGGACCCATTTCAAACCTGATGGTAGCGCTGTTTTTTGGTTTATTATTACGATTTATTCCTCATAGTTTTTTTGCTATGGCCCCAGGGTTTTTCTTAATTTTTTCCTTTATTGTTCAAATTAATATTATCCTTGCTATTTTTAACTTAATCCCAATTCCGCCGCTTGATGGTCACTGGATTTTATTTACGTTACTGCCAGATAGTTTTATCAAGACAAAAGAATTTTTGCATCAGTACGGAATGTTCATCCTTATATTTTTGATCTTTTTCGGAGGCCTTCAGGGGATTAGTTTTATTGTAGAATTTATTTTTTATCTCCTTACGGGAATATAATATTCAGAAAACATAATTGACATCAATTCAAATATTTGTTAAACTCATTCTTGAATTAAGCGCAAATGCGCTTCTTTAATTAAGTTAAAAGTTATCAAGTTTATCAAGTCCGACGACTTTAAAACTTTATAACTTTATAAACTTTAAACTTCGTTGCCTACAATACATCAATTAGTTAAAAAACCAAGAAAATCTGTCAAAAGCAAGAAAAAGGGAGTTGCTCTCCATTTTGGTTTTAATTTTTTAAAAAATAGACCTTCAGTATATCCTTCACCATTTAAAAGAGGGGTATGCGTTAAAGTATTTACTCAAACTCCAAGAAAACCAAATTCTGCTTTAAGAAAAGTTGCAAGGGTTAAGTTGTCAAATGGCATGGAAGTTACCGCTTATATTCCAGGAGAGGGACACAACTTGCAAGAACACTCGGTAGTATTGATTAGAGGAGGAAAGGTGAAAGACTTACCGGGAGTACGATATCACATTGTACGAGGTATCCTTGATACTACGGGAGTTGAAAATAGAAAACAGGGAAGGAGTAGATATGGAGCAAAGAAACCAAAAGATAAAGAATAAGTAGTCTATAAGGAAGATCCCTCGCTCTGAAGAGCTCGGGATGATTTATCCACTCTATTCATAAATCACATGCGAAGAGCTTATAAAAAACACAAAGTATCACCCGACCAAGTTTATCAAGATGTGCAAGTAGCACAACTTATTAACAAGGTGATGAAACAAGGAAAAAAGACCGTGGCACAAGGTATTGTCTACGGTGCTTTTGATGTAATAAAACAAAAAACTCAAAAAGAACCGCTGGAAATATTTAAAAAAGCCATGGAAAATGCTTCACCTTTATTAGAAGTTAAACCAAAAAGAATTGGAGGGGCAACCTATCAGGTTCCTATGGAAGTTAGACAAGAAAGAAAAGTATTTTTAGCTTTAAAATGGATTATTGATGGTGCAAGGGCTGTAAAAGGAAAGTCTATGAAAGAGAAGTTAAGTCAGGAAATTATGAACGTTGCCAATAACGAAGGCGCAGCTATGAAGAGAAAGAATGATATGCATAGAATGGCAGAAGCAAACAAGGCGTTCGCGCACTTCGCTCGATCACGCTAGATTTACAATTTAGGATTTAAGAATAAAAAAACAGCCCGCAACATATTAAATTGCGGGACCTTTTGCGAAAAATGGTAATCTTTGTTCTCTATTTTCTCCAGTCGTAGCGATGAAGAAGAGCGAAGATACAAGACACTATTAATAACACAGCAACACCGAGAATCATCTCTCTCATTACCAAAACCTCCCAATAGCTAGGGGAATGTTTAAACTATAAATTAATTATAGCAAAATAATAAGTAATTGTCAAGTATATGGCCAATAGAAGTCATCCTTTAGAAAAATTAAGAAATTTTGGTATCATCGCTCACATTGATGCTGGAAAAACTACGGTTTCCGAGCGCCTTTTATTTTATACCGGTGTTTCTCATAAAATTGGTGAAGTGCACGAGGGCGATACTGTTATGGATTGGATGCCTCAAGAACGAGAGCGCGGAATTACTATTACCGCAGCCGCCATTACGATGCAATGGAGAGACCACCAAATGAACTTGATTGATACCCCTGGTCACATTGACTTTACCGCAGAAGTACAGCGATCTCTTCGCGTGCTTGATGGAGCTTGCGTGGTATTTGACGGGGTGGCTGGTGTTGAACCACAATCAGAAACGGTATGGAGACAGGCTGACAAATATGGTACCCCAAGAATTTGCTTTATTAACAAACTTGACCGAATGGGAGGATCGTTTGAAAAATCTTTTCAATCTATTTTAGATAAGCTTACTAAGAACGCAGTAGCCATGACGATTCCAATTGGTGAAGAGGAAAATTTTTCTGGCGTTATTGATTTACTGAAAATGAAACTTATGGTCTACGAGGGAGAGATGGGAGAGAAAGTGGTTGAACAAGAAATTCCTGCTGAATATATAGAAAAAGCAAAGATGTGGCGAGAAAAAATGGTAGACAAGATTGCTGGCGAAGACGATACATTAACCAATAAATTACTCGGAGGAGAAGAAATTCCCGTTGCAGATTTAATGACTACTTTAAGAAAAGCTACTTTGGCTTTTAAATTGGTGCCAGTATTTTGCGGGTCTGCGTTAAAAAATAAAGGAACTCAATTAATTTTAGATGCTGTGGTTGACTACTTACCAAGTCCTATGGACATTGGTTCTGTAAAAGGAACCGACCCTAAAACGGGAGCTGAAATAGAAAGGAAATTTAATGACGAGGAACCGTTTGCAGCTTTAGTATTTAAAGTTGCTACGGATCCCTTTGTTGGTCAACTCACCTTCTTTAGGGTATATTCTGGTGTTTTGCATAAAGGAACCTACTTATTAAATTCTGTTACTGGAGAGCAAGAAAGAATCGCTAGAATTTTAAGAATGAAGTCTAACGCCCGAGAAGAATTAGATTCTATTTATGCAGGAGAAATTGGTGCTACGGTTGGTTTGAAAAACACTATTACCGGACATACATTGTGCGACAAAGAGAAACCGGTTGTGTTAGAAAAGATTTCTTTCCCAGAGCCGGTTATTTCTATGAGAGTTGAGCCAAAAACGAAGGCTGACCAGGAAAAGCTCATTATGTCTATTAGAAAGTTAACCCAAGAAGACCCAACCTTTAGAATTAAAGAAGATATTGAAACTGGTGAAACGATTATTTCTGGTATGGGAGAATTACATTTAGACATTATTCAAGATAGATTGCGTCGTGAATTTAACGTTGACGCTAACTTTGGTAAGCCCCAGGTAGCTTATCGTGAAACCATTACTATGGAATCAGATGCCGAACAAAAGTATATCAGACAGTCTGGAGGCAAGGGTCAGTATGGTCATGTACTCATTAAGATAAAGCCAAAGGATCGTGGTGCTGGTTTTGAATTTATTGATGAAATTAAAGGAGGATCTATTCCTAAAGAATTTATTAAGCCAGTTGAAAAAGGAGTTATTGAGGCCTTAGATAAGGGAATTGTTGCTGGATACCCAATGGTAGACGTAGAAGTTACTCTCTATGACGGAAGTTATCACGATGTTGACTCTTCTGAATTCGCCTTTAAGATTGCTGGTTCCATGGCTCTTCAAGATGCTGCTAAAAAAGCAAAGCCGGTAATTCTAGAACCTATTATGAAAACTGAGGTTATTACTCCAGAAGCCTTTTTTGGACAAGTTATTTCTGATGTATCCAGCAGACGAGGAAAAATTGAAGAAACTAAGGAAAGATTGGATATGAAGGTTATTGATGCTTCGGTTCCTTTGTCTGAAATGTTTGGGTATGCTACGGCATTACGATCATTAACGGAAGGAAGAGCATCGTTTACCATGCAATTTGATAGATATGAACCCGTTCCTGCAAACATTGCCCAGGAGATAGTTGACGGAAAAAGGAAGTAACCCCACACCAATTTCAGTCAAGTTAAGTAGAATGCGGAGTTTATAAAGCGAAGTGCCTTCGGCTGTCATGGAGGAAAATTAAAGGCATTGGTAAAATTGGTGAAGGGGTTTCGCGGCGGCAAGGTAATTATATTCCGCCGCTCAAAAAAAAGAGCGTTACTAGGTGTAACGCCGAGATATTGTCGTAGTTTTAGTGCGACATATCATCACGAACTTTTCCCTCTTCATAGGGTGACATTCCTTCTGACCAGTGCGGTTTTGCCGGGGTCTGCAGAGTTCTTGTTTCACTAATAATATATCTTCTCTCAGCAAGGACAACAAATTTATTATTGGGTTTGTTGGTAAATCTGTGTAGTTGAAGTAGATAATAAAAAGCATAATCTAGATTTCTAACGAAGCAATTTCTGAAATATTGGATTGCTTCTCCGTCATGGTTTTCAAATTCGTGCTCTATAACAGTATCTTCTCCTAAATTCTTCCGGCTGATAATTCTGTATAGCATCTGCTACCCCCTTAAGATGGGCGATGACAAAGTGCAACACTTATAATAAATTATCATTTTCAATACTTACTGTCAAATTTCACGATAAAATCATTGACTTATTTTAAAGGATATAATAATATTAAAGTTGTTAATTTTAAACTAAATTAGTTGCGTGCCAAGCATACCAATACTTCGTATTTTATGCTCGGTACCAATTTAATAAATTAAATCGTCATGGCAGAAAAATTTGAGAGGTCCAAACCTCACGTAAACATTGGTTCTATTGGTCACGTTGACCACGGAAAAACCACATTATCGGCAGCAGTAATGAAAATCGCTGGATTGCGTGGTTTTAAGCATACGGAAGCCGACGTAGATAAGATTGACGCTTCACCCGAAGAAAAAGCTCGTGGGGTAACAATTTCTATTACTCACTTGGAATTTGAAACAGCAAAGCGTCACTATGCTTGGATTGATTGTCCAGGACACGCCGACTACATCAAAAACATGATTACGGGAGCTGCTCAAATGGATGGAGGAGTTTTATTGGTATCTGCTCCAGATGGTCCTATGCCTCAAACTAAAGAACATATTTTACTTGCAAGACAGGTAGGTTTACCATCTCTAGTGGTATTTATGAATAAGGTTGATATGGTTGATGATCCTGAAATTTTGGACTTGGTAGAATCAGAAATTCGAGAATTATTGAAGAAATATGGTTTCCCAGGAGACACTACTCCAATTATCAGGGGATCAGCTTTGAAAGCTTTAAGCGCTACTTCTATTGATGATGCAGCAGCCAAGCCAATTATTGAATTACTTGATGCTTGCGATAACTTTATTCCAGAGCCCGTCAGAGAATTAGATAAGCCTTTTGCTATGGCAGTTGAAGACGTATTTTCAATTGAAGGTAGGGGAACCGTTGCAACTGGAAGAATTGAGAGAGGTATCATCAAGCAAAACGATGAAATTGAAATCGTTGGGTTAAGACCAACTCAAAAAACCGTAGTCGTTTCAGTTGAAATGTTCCAAAAATCTCTTGATCAAGGTCAAGCCGGAGATAACGTAGGTATTTTGCTTAGAGGATTAAAGAAAGAAGATGTTGAAAGAGGTCAAGTTTTAGCAAAGTCAGGATCAATTACTCCTCATACTGAATTTGAAGCAGAAGTATATGTTTTGAGCAAAGATGAGGGCGGAAGACATACTCCTTTCTTTACTGGATACAAACCTCAACTTTACATTAGAACTTCTGATGTTACTGGAGAAGTAACCTTGCCAGCTGGTACAGAAATGGTTATGCCTGGAGATACCGCTAACTTAATCGTTAAGTTAATTATGCCAGTTGCTCTTGAAGAAAAAGGAAAGTTTGCTATTCGTGAAGGAGGAAAAACCGTTGGAGCAGGAGTTGTAACGAAGATTATCAAGTAATTTAGAAGATTATCAGATGGCTCTTAAAAAAGTAACTATAAGAAAAAAAGCTGAAAAGACTGTTGATGCTTCAAAAGAAGCTAAAGGGCCTGCCATTCAAAGGCTGAGGATTAAATTAAAGGCTTATGACCACAAAACGATTGATAATTCAGTAAAGCAAATTATTGATATTGCTAATCGTAGTGGAGTAGAGGTTGTAGGACCAATTCCTTTGCCAACAGAGATTCTCAAATATACGGTTAATCGTTCAACTTTTGTTCACAAGAACGCCAGAGAGCAATTTGAGATGAGAGTCCATAAAAGAATTATTGATATTTTCAATCCAAATCAAGAAATTATTGAAGTATTGAGAGATCTAAACTTACCGTCTGGAGTAGATATATCTATTAAGATATAGCTACATAGGGATGGGTCGGAAGGGAGTATCCCTTCCGTGTAGGAAAACAGCGAACGAAGTGAGAGTTAGAAACCGTGGGTTTTTAAGGAGTGAGCCAGAACCGAAGAGCTAGCCCGAGCGAAGCGAGGGCGGTAAGGCGAGCGACATTGACATATCAATTAAAATTTAGTAGTATTCACATTATTACCTCTGGCAGCAATGCCAGCCTGGAGCCTCGCTGAAAGCGAGGCGTAGGAGGTAATATAAACCCGTAGTATTTTAAGCATAGGCTTAAAATACGAAGCACTCGTAAGAGTGCCATAGGCTCTGCCTGTGGGTTTCTATAAAAATTTACATTGTACTATGACGCAATTGTTAACTTATCTCTAATTCAGAGATTAACAACGTTGCCAATAAAAATTGGGCAGCTGCCCAATTTTTAGTTTTATAACCACAGTATGTTTATCTTAGGAAAAAAAATTGAAATGTCCCAGATGTTTGATGAAAAAGGAAATGTAGTTCCAGTAACTTTGATTGAAGCTGGGCCCTGTGTTATTTTACAAAAGAAAACTAAGGAAAAGGAAGGATACGATGCTGTCCAGATTGGTTTTGTGAAAATTGAAAAAAAGAGCAAGATTACAAAACCCATGAAAGGAAAAGAGTTTAGGTATATAAAAGAAGCTCGGGATGCAAATGAAGGTAATGTTGGAGATGAAATTAATGCATCAGTATTTAAAGAGGGGGATGTAGTTACGGTTATTGGTGTTTCAAAAGGAAAAGGATTCCAGGGAGGAGTAAAGCGTCACGGTTTTTCAGGAAGGAATGCTAGTCACGGTATGAAACACGAAGCCAGAACTATTGGTTCTATTGGACAGCGTTTCCCTCAACACACCATTAAAGGAAGAAAAATGCCTGGGAGAATGGGAAGTGATCGTGTAACGGTTAAAAATTTAATGATCGTAAAAATTGATAAAGATAATAATATGATGGCCGTTAGAGGAGCTATTCCGGGACATCGAGGAACATTATTAGAAATTCGTGGATAATAAGTTTTATGAAAATAGACGTATATAATCAAAAAGGAGAAGTGGCTGGAAGTACGGTTTTGCCGAAAGAAGTTTTTGAAGTTCCAATGAACTCTGATTTAGTTCACCAAGTTTTAATTTCCCAAACTGCCAATGCTCGTCAATCTTCAGCTCATACACAAACACGAGGAGAAGTAAGGGGTGGGGGTAGAAAACCATGGCGACAAAAAGGAACCGGCAGAGCAAGACATGGGTCTACTCGTTCTCCTATTTGGAAAGGGGGAGGAGTTTCTGGGGGACCAAGAAATGATAGAAACTTTGAAAGAGAAATTCCAAAGAAAATGAGAAGAAAAGCACTGTTTATGGTATTATCTGAAAAGGCTAAAAATAATTTAATTGTTGTTTTAGATCAATTAGAGATAGAAAAACCAAAAACAAAAGTAATATCAGAGATGATGAGAAAACTTCCTGTTAATAAGGGAAGCAGATTGGTTTTAACAAATGATAAGGGAAACATTTTTCTGGCAGCAAGGAATATTACCAAAACTGGTGTTAGTGAAGCAAGAAACATCAATTTGATAGATTTGTTAGATTATAAATATCTGTTAGTTTCAAAAGATGGTATTAAAGAAATAGAAAAAACATTTACCCAGTCAAATAAAGCAAAGCTTTAATTTCGCTTTGCGAAATTATTTGACCAGGGTGAATAAAGTAATATATGGCATTATTTGATTTTTTAAAAAGAAAAAAAGAAGCTGAAACCAGAGCACTTACAAAAAGTGCTCGGCCGAGCACTCAAATTAAAAGTTTGAGTGCTTTGGAATCTCAAAAATCAAAACAAGAGAAATTAAATCCTGCTGTTTTGACAACAGAATCTAAAAAAAATAACCAAAAATTTTCTTATGGAGTAGTGAGGGAGCCTCATATTTCTGAAAAATCAACAAATTTAAGCCAAGAAAATAAGTATGTTTTTAAAGTGTATAGTAATACAAGTAAACCCGAAATAAAAAAATCAGTTCAAGGAATTTACGGAGTAGATGTTATTGCGGTAAACATTATTAAAATTCCAAAAAAGAAAAGGAGGTTAGGTAGAACAGAGGGTTTTAAAAAAGGCTTTATTAAAGCCATAGTAACTTTGAAAGAAGGTCAAAAGATTGAGGTATATTAGTTAATGTATGAACCCCGTTAGAAGTATGGATATATCCGTATAAACTTCAGCGGGTTAAAATAATAATATAGTAAAAGAATTAATAAGAGCAAGCAAAGAATATTTTATATAAAATATTCTTTGCCCAGACTTCTAACGGGGTGAAGATATATAAACCAACAACACCATCGAGGCGCGGGATGACAGGAATCGATTTTTCTTTGCTTACAAAAAAGAGGGCAGAAAAAAGTCTTGTAAAATACATTAAAAGAAGTGTTGGAAGATCTAAGGCTTCTGGTAGAATTACCGTAAGACACAAGGGCGGAGGGGTTAAAAAGCTATATAGAATTATAGAATTTGCACAAACTCGCTTAGATGTGCCTGCAACGGTAATAGCTTTAGAATATGATCCAAACAGAACAGCTTTTATCGCTTTAATTCAATATCAGGACCAGGTTAAGCAGTATGTTATTGCTCCTCAAGGACTGAAGGTTGGTGACGAAATTCTTTTTTCCGAAAAGGCCCCCCTAAAGCCGGGAAACCGTTTAAAGTTAAAGTATATTCCTGTTGGAACCAATGTGTATAATGTTGAATTGTATCCAGGACATGGTGGAAAAATGATTAGGTCCGCCGGTTCAACGGCACAGGTGTTAGCATGTGAAGATGGTTCTGTTAACTTGAAAATGCCATCAACAGAAATTAGAAAAGTTAGTGGAGAATGTTTTGCTTCTGTGGGAATGGTTTCAAACCCAGAAAATAGATTTTACAGAATTGGTAAGGCTGGTAAATCAAGATTAAAGGGTAGGAGACCTCATGTCAGAGGAAGTGCAATGAATCCGGTTGATCATCCACATGGAGGAGGTGAAGGTAGACAACCAATTGGTCTTAAACATCCAAAAACTCCTTGGGGTAGACCAGCATTGGGAGTAAAAACAAGAAATAGAAAGAAGTGGACAAATAAATATATTATTAGCCGAAGAAAGAAGAAATAGAAATTTGCTAGAGCAAATTTATATAATTGGTTCGCTCGGTCGGAATGAAAATAAATTTTCACCCCTCCCTCCCTGCCAATTATAATAATGAACAAATGTCAAGAAGTTTAAGAAAGGGTCCATATGTTGACCAAAGATTATTAGAAAAGGTGTTAAAGCTCAGGAGAGATGAAAAGGTTATTATCAAAACCTGGGCACGACATTCAACGATAAGTCCAGAAATGGTTGGTTTTACGTTTGGAGTTCATAATGGTAAAGAGTTTATACCGGTATCTGTAGCCGAAGATATGGTAGGACATAAGTTAGGAGAATTTTCTCCATCAACAAAGTTTGTACGACATGGTGGTAAAATGCAACGAGAATTGGAATCAGGAGCTCAGCAAAAAGAAGCCCTAAAGACAGAAGCAGTCACTAAGCCTGCCCCTAAATAACATATTATGCAAATTATAGTTAAATTAAACAATTTAAGAGTAGCGCCACTAAAATCAAGACAAGTTGTTGATATAATTCGCGGTAAAGATATAGATAAAGCAAGGGCGCTTCTTGATTTTACGGTTAAACGATCAGCAGAACCAATTTTAAAACTGTTAAATAGTGCCGTCGCCTCCGCAGTTAATGATCTTAAGTTGCAGGAGTCTAATTTATATATTTCTAAAATTACCGTTGACGAAGGGCCAAAATTGAAGAGATCATTTCCGATGTCACGAGGAAGGGCGTATCCTATTATGAAGAGAACTTCACATATAACATTGGTATTGAACGAAAGAACTATTATAAAAGAGTCAAAAGATCAAGGAGATAAAAAAAATAGAGCTGAAAAACCTGAATTAAAAGCTAAAGTTCAAAAGTCAGAAGTTAAAGCGAAAAAGAAAAAGTAATATCTATGACACATAAAGTTCACCCAAAATCATTTAGGATTAAGAATACAGAAGATTTTAATATCAGAGGCTTTTATGGTTCAAAAATGCCAAAATATCTTCAAGAAGATTTTTTAGTTAAAGATTTTTTGAGAACCAAATTATCTGAAGCTTCAGTTGCTAATATAGAAATAGAACACTCTGCTAATAAATTAAATGTTATTATTGAAACAGCCCGACCAGGATTAATTATTGGTAGGGGTGGAGAAGGAGTTGAACATCTTAAGAAAATCATAGACAAGAAGTTGCATGCCTTACATAAGGAGAGGAGTCGTGGAGATAAAAGTAAAGTGGAAGTAAGACAAGTAAAAATAGATATTAAAGAAATCAAGAATCCTTGGACATCAGCGATGCTGGTTGCTCAAATGGCGGCTCAACAAATTGAAAAAAGAATTCCTTTTAGACAAGTCTTAAAGAGAAGTATGGAACGGGTTATGCAGAATAAGGAAGTTAAGGGAATAAAAATGGAGGTTTCTGGTAGATTAAATGGAATTGAAATTGCTAGAAAAGAATGGCTAAAGAAGGGTAGAATGCCTTTACAGACTATTAGGGCAGATATTGACTATGCTCAAACAGAAGCATATTGTACCTATGGAGTTATTGGAGTAAAGGTCTGGATGTATAAAGGAGATAAGTTTGATTAACGAGTCGTTGAGTCATTAAGTGATTAAGTTATTAATAAGTATTAGTTCAATCACTCGATGACTCAATCATATCATAACTATATATGAGTTTATTAATGCCAAAAAAAGTAAAACACCGAAAATGGTTTAAGGGTGTTTCCAAAGGAGTTGAAACAAGAGCAGCTAATTTAAACTTTGGTAGTTTTGGGTTAAAAGCTATGGGAACAAAATGGATTTCAGCTCGTCAGATTGAAGCTTCAAAACGTTATATCATGAGGTATATGAAAAAAGGAGGTAAGTTGTGGGTAAGAATATTTCCAGACAAACCGGTAACTTCCAAGGGAGAAGAAGTGCCATTGGGAGGTGGAAAGGGAGCGGTTGATCATTATGTATATCCTATAAAACCAGGAAGAATTATTTTTGAAATTGATGGTTTGAAAGAAGAAATTGCGAGACAAGCCTTAGAAGGGGCGGGAATAAAGTTGCCAATTAAGACAAAATTTGTTAAAAGAGAGAACTAGCAAATTTTATCGCTTTAGACCAAAATTTGTTAAAAGAGAACAATAAAGCGACCCCAATCTACGAATGACACCCGAATGTACGAATGTAAAAAAGAATTAGTATATTAGTGTGCGATTCGTAATTAGTGTCGCTGATTAGTATGAAAGCAATTGAATTACGTAAAAAAGATAAAAAGGAGTTAGAAAAGTCTGTAATAGATCTTCAAAAGAGATTAAATGATATTAGATTTAGGTTGTCTGCAAATCAATTAAAAAATATTAAAGAAGTAAGCAATATTAAAAAAGATATTGCGAGAATATTAACGGTGTTACGACAAGATCATAAATAGAATTAACGTTATGGCTAAAAAAAAATTACAAGGAATCGTAGTTTCCGATAAAATGCAAAAAACCGTTGTGGTTAGTGTGGAAAGAGTGAAAGAACATCCAAAATATAAAAGGAGATTTAAGGTACACAAGAAATACAAGGCACATGATGAGAATGGAGAGTTTCATGCAGGGGATAAGGTTATTATCGAAGAGTCACAACCTATGAGTAAAGAAAAAAAATGGAAGGTAATCAGTAAGATTAGTTAAAAGTTATCAAGTTATGATTCAATTAAGAACCATGTTACATGTTGCAGACAATAGCGGCGCGAAAATCGTCCAGTGTGTTAATGTACTTGGAGGAACCCGTAGGCGGTATGCTCAGTTGGGAGATATTATTGTGGGAACTGTAAAAAAAGCAGAACCAAGAAAATTAGTTAAAAAACACGAAGTGGTAAAGGCGGTAGTAATACGACAAAGGAAAGAGTTTAGAAGAAATGACGGTTCTTATATTCGTTTTGATGATAATGCGATAGTGATTTTAGGAGATGGAAAATTACCAAAGGGTGGAAGGGTATTTGGTCCTGCAGCAAAAGAAGTAAAAGATAAAGGTTTTGATAATATTGCCCAAATGGCAACAGAATTACTTTAATTGATATATGAACCCCGTTAGAAGTTTGGATACAATAGTAAAAACTTGAATGGGTTAAGATAAAATTAATAAATAAAATTAAAAAAGTGCAAGCAAAAAATATTTTATGTATAAAATATTTTTTGCCCAGACTTCTAAACGGGGTGAAACTTAAAAAAGACGATACCGTATTAATCATTGCAGGCAAAGATAAAGGAAAAACAGCAAAGATATTAAAATCTTTTCCAAAAGAAAATAGGGTTTTGGTTGAAGGGGTAAATTTAAAACAAAAACATGTAAAGCCGAAAAAGCAGGGAGAGAAAGGCCAGGTGGTAAAAATTGCTATGCCAATTAATGTTTCAAATACAAAATTTATTTGTCCCAAGTGTGGGAAGGCCGCAAGGTTAGGATATGTAATTAAGAAAGATATAAAAGCTAGAATTTGTAAAAAGTGCAATTCAGAAATATAAGTTCGTGATTTACTCATATGAATATCTTACAAAAAAAATATAAAGAAAAGGTAATTTCTGAAATGATGCAGAAGTTTGCATATAAGAATACCATGTCTGTCCCTAAGATTACCAAGGTTACGGTTAATACTTCTTTTGGAAAAGAGATTGCTAATAAAACTTCTGGAGAACGAGAGAAAATGCAGAATTTAATTTTAAATGATATAGCATTAATTGCGGGTCAAAAACCTACTCTCGTAAAGTCTAAGAAATCAATTGCTGGATTTAAATTAAGAGAAGGTCTTGAAATTGCTGCAATGGTTACCTTAAGAAAATCACGAATGTGGGATTTCTTGGAGAGATTGATTTATATTTCATTACCAAAATCAAGAGATTTTAAGGGGCTTGAACCAACGTCAGTAGACAGAGGGGGAAATCTTAATATTGGATTTAGAGAACATATTAACTTCCCTGAAATTTTTACCGATAAAGAAAAAACTATTTTTGGATTGCAAATTACCGTTTCAACCAATGCAAAAGATCATAATAAAGGATTAGAATTATTTAAATTATTGGGATTCCCTATAAAAGAAGGTAAGAAATAATGATTACCAAGCACTGAAATTTTTTCAAAATTTAGTGCTCGGTGTCAATTTTTATAAATAAAAATTGCCATGGCTAAAACATCACAAATTGCGAAAGCAAACAAGAAACCAAAGTTTTCATCACGACTTATTAGGCGTTGTTTTAAGTGTGGAAGAAGGAGGGGTTTTATGAGAGCTTTTGGATTGTGTAGGATATGTTTTAGGGAATTAGCAAATAAAGGAGAAATACCAGGAGTTAAAAAATCATCTTGGTAACATAATAAATTCAAAAATAAAAATTCAAAAATCAAAATGACAATTCAAAATTCAAAATTAATTTCGCGAAGCGAAATACCAACATTTTGCATTTTGATATTTACATTTTAAATTTAGCGAAGCGCATATGACAGATCCAATTACAGACATGTTAAATCAAATAAGGAATGCCCAGGCCGTTGGCAAGGCGGAGGTTGTTTTACCTTTTTCTAATTTAAAAAATGAGGTTTTAATGCTATTAAGTAAAGAAAACTTTTTAGGAGAAATAAAGAAAATTGCAAAAGGGAAAAGCAAGGTTTTAAAAATTACCCTCAAGTATGATAATGGTATTCCAGCTATTGAGGATGTAAAAAGAGTGTCAAAGCCGGGGCAGAGAATATATGCAGGATTTGAAGGTTTAAAGAAAGTAAAAGGAGGCTTTGGTATTTCTATTGTTTCTACGCCAAAAGGATTAATGACTAATAATGAAGCAAGAAAAGCAAAGTTAGGTGGAGAGGTGTTGCTTGAAGTCTGGTAAGTGGGGCGCTTAGGTATTCTTTCAAAAGAGCCCAGAGTAGCTAGGGAAAGGCTCTTTTGAAAGAATACCCTCGCTAAGGTTCTATATAAAAAAAGAGCGTCATATTAAAAATATGAACGCATACCAAATTTAACAATTTAGTTTTTCTTTGGGAATGTAGTTGCTACTGCAATGAACATAAAAATCCAACACATAAAATTAGCTTCATTGCTGTAGGTGGGTAAAGCTAATCCAAATATTGCACTAGCAATACCAAGTATGAACCCAAGCCATCTGATTATTACGACAAAATTTTTCATGATGACCTTTCTATTCTAGGAGTTGATTGGTTGACTAAGAGCTAAAAATAATATATAATAATAAATTCAATTTGTCAAAAGATTTAAATCATTATGTCAAGAATAGGTAAAAAACCAGTTGAAATTCCTCAAGGGGTTAGTCCAGAAATTACTGGACAAGAAGTTAAGGTAAAAGGTCCTAAGGGGGAATTGCAGTTAAAAGTCCATCAAGATATAAAAATTGAAATAAAAGATGGGAAGATTTTTGTTACACCGGCACGATCTTTGCCTAAAAAATCAAAAGGATTATGGGGGTTATATCGGGCATTGATTTTTAATATGATTGAAGGGGTTCAAAAAGGTTTTG
>Ga0209542_10010239_pt1 | contig 16972 bp, 19 predicted proteins | sample RifCSPhighO2_01_FD_184028 | JGI IMG/M metagenome (GOLD analysis project Ga0209542, IMG submission 184028) | Soil microbial communities from Rifle, Colorado - Rifle CSP2_plank highO2_0.1 (SPAdes) (version 2) | ecosystem: Environmental > Terrestrial > Deep subsurface > Rock core/Sediment ...
GTAGGGTTGCTTCGGGGGTGGGAGTGGAAAGAATTTTCCCCCTTTTTTCTCCTATGATTGACAGAATTGAAATTACCAAAAAAGCTCGCGCCCGAAGGGCAAAGCTGTATTATGTTCGCACCAAAGCGGTAAAAGATGTGCGTCGCAAAATGCGCTCGGTTACTCTGGAAGCTAGTGATGAGGTAGAAACAGAAACTCCAGTAGAAACCGAAACTGTCCCAGAAATAAAAACAGAAAAAGTCGAGGAATAATTTTCTTATTTTTTTATTATATACTTCCAATATGCCCAGGTGGCGAAACTGGTAGACGCGTACGATTGAGGTTCGTATGGCGCAAGCCGTGGGAGTTCAAATCTCCCCCCGAGCACTAATGAAAGGTAAAATAAAGATAAATAAGAAAAAGCTTCGGAAAATTTCTCCCTCTCGGAATCATTTTCTTTCTCTGTCCAGTTCCATAATATACCAGCAAATCTCAACTCAAGCGGGAGACTCCATTTATGGTAAATTTCTTTCTTTATTTAAAAACAAAAAACCAACGCCGAAGGTTTTCTTAAGAATTTCTTCCACTCGGCTAAAGTCAGTCGGCATTTCTCCCCAGAAAGCCCAATATCTGAAAGACTTGGCGGAAAAATTTTTAAACAAGACCATTAACTCTAAAAATTTTCATACTATGACGGACGAAGAAGTGAAGGAGCATTTGATGCAAGTGAAAGGCATAGGACCCTGGACGGCGGATATGTTTCTGATTTTTGCCCTCAATCGTAAAGACATATTACCCGTCGGAGATCTCGGCACCAGGAAAGGATTTCAAAAGGCTTTCAATCTGCGCGCACTTCCGTCCGTAAAACAAATGCATAAATTGGCGGAGCCACACGAAGGCGCACGCACGAATCTAACTCTTCACTTGTGGCAAATACTGGATGGAGATTAAAATCATGTGCTATACTCTCTGTGTTTGTTGTGATTTATTATGAAAGAACGTATTATTAATAAAGTCTACGAATTCCGTGTAGAAAAAGGGGTCACTCAAGAAGGACTTGCAGAGAAAGTCGGTGTAAGTCGTCAGACCATCATCGCCATTGAAAGAGGCAACTACACCCCTTCTGTAAATCTTGCTCTCAAGCTTGCTGATTTTTTCAAAGTACCCGTAGAAAAACTTTTTACAATCATCCATGAAAAATAATTTTAAAGAAACATTCGTTACTTTCTGCTTAGTGCTTGTTGCAGTACTTCTCTTGAACCCCTTTCATTTTTGGATGCCGAACGTTATGGTAATGAGCATGCTTGTTATTGCTTTAGTTCTTTTCGGAATATTTGCCAGTTTTGTTTTGAAAGAGAAAAACTTTGATGAAAGAGACAGCGTGCATCGAGCCCTGGCAGGACGAAATGCTTTCCTGGCCGGTTCTTCAGTGCTTATGATAGGTATTGTGGTGGGGGGTTATACCAATTCGGTTGATTCCTGGCTGGTTGTTGCTCTGGTTTCGATGATTATCATCAAAATAGCCACCAGAATATGGGCGGACAGGAATCTTTAAATATTTATCCACATCCTCTATGTAAAGTTGACTTTACATTTCTATTTGATTTCTATATAATAAAAGTATTAATAGTTTTATATAAATTTTTATGAATCAAAAAGTTACTATCGGTGTTTTGGTTGTTTTAGTGATTGTTGGAGGTATTTTTCTTATCTCTAATAATTCAGAAGAAAAAAAGTTATCTGAAACAGATACGATGATGACAGCGGAAGATGAAGGAGCAATGATGGAGAAAGGAAGTGTAACTGTCGTGATGAGTGCGTTAAATGGTTCTGGAGAGGTGGGTAGGGTGGTACTTAGTGATGCGGGAGGAAAGACCAAGGTGGTTGTTGAAATTTCCGGAGGTGCTATCGATATTCCTCAACCGTCTCATATTCACATGGGTGAGTCCACTACGCCGGGCGCAATCTTGTATCCACTAAGCTCGGTGGTAAATGGCAAAGCGGAAACTATTCTTGATGTATCGTTGGAAACACTTGGTACCAAATTGCCACTTGCTGTTATGGTACATAAATCAAAAGAAGAGATAAAAACATTTGTATCCGGTGGCAATCTGCCGAAAGATGGGTTTGGAGCAATGATGAATAGTGGTGATACTATGACCAAAAAGGAAGATGAGGCAATGATGAAAGAAGGAGACGGTGCCATGATGGCAAAATATACCGGAACTGTTCTTGCCGGGAAGTCGGCCCCTGTGCTTGACTATAACAAAGCGGATTATGACATGGCTATTGCTTCGGATAAATTAGTGGTACTTTATTTCTATGCAAACTGGTGTCCAATCTGCAAAGAAGAAGTTGCAAACGCCCTTTTCCCCGCCTTTGACGAATTAACAACAGATAACGTGGTTGGCATTCGCATAAATTATAAAGATAGCAATACGGATAAAGATGAAGAGAGCCTGGCGCGTAAATATGGCATTCCCTACCAGCATACAAAAGTGTTTATAAAAAACGGTAAGCAAATTCTGAAAGCCCCCGATGGCTGGGATAAGGCGCGCTATCTTACGGAAATAAATAAAGCACTCGCTCAATAAATAGTATGGAAAATTTTGACACAAACCTGGCCTCTACAAAGCCCAAACGCGATTGGAGCATTTTCTTCTCAAGTGTTTTCTTTGTGTTGGGGTTCTCTCTTGTATTTTCTCTTGTCGGCGTTCTTTTGCAAACAGTGCTCTCAAGCGCTTCCTACATGGTTCAAGAATGGCTAGGACGAGTCGGCGGAGTGGTTATTATTCTTTTCGGCTTTTTCTTACTTGGCTTGTTTGCTCCGGCATTTCTTAAGCGCGATCATAAAATTCTAGTGAAGCGCCGTTTCCGTTCGCACTATCTAACCTCCTTTGTTTTCGGAGCGGCTTTCGCCGTTGGCTGGACCCCCTGTGTTTCTGCTGCTCTTGGGGCAATCTTGGCACTTGCAACCACGGCGGCTTCAAGCGCATTTTTACTTCTTTTCGCCTATACTCTTGGAATTGGAATTCCCTTTCTTCTGGTGGGGCTTTTTACCAATCAAGCTCAGGCGCTCATTAATCGCTTGGGTAAAAAGCTTCAGTACTTCCAGTATTTCTTCGGAATCGTCCTCATTGCTCTTGGTGTTCTTGTTTTTACCGGAACTCTTTCTCGAGTAGCAAATCTTCAATTTCTTACCGATATTCTTCTTTCTCTGAATTTGGTGACCTCCATCGGGGGTGGTATAAGTTCGCTTACAATTTTTAATTTCGGAATTTCTTTTCTTGCCGGAGTCGGGTCGTTTTTAAGCCCGTGTATTTTACCGCTTATCCCTGGTTTTCTTTCTTATCTTGCTTCCACTGCGGTAAAAAAAGAAGTAATTTCTTAATATGAATTTACAAAAAACAGTTATTTCTTTTTTACTCGTAGGTGCTGTTATTGGCGGTATCGTGTATCTCAATTCGCAAAAAGTAAATCGGGGTAGTGGAGAGGAAGTTATTGCTGTTGCTCCCCGGCCCCCCGACAGTAGCGGAGTTGAGAATAAAAAATTCCCTTCTTCCAAAGAAAAGTTAAATAAATATGAATTAGCAAAAGAAATCACCACTCCGGATGGTTTTATCAATACTGACGGCAAACCAGTAACCGTTAATCAATACATTGGCAAAAAAGTTATTTTAATTGATTTCTGGACATATAGTTGTATCAACTGTCAACGAACAACACCTTATTTAAATGCGTGGTATGAAAAATACAAAGACAAAGGATTCGTAATCGTCGGTATACATACACCGGAATTTGAATTTGAGAAAGTTTATCAGAATGTTCTTGAAGCCACGGAAAGAATGGAAATTAAGTATCCCGTAGTTTTAGACAATGACTACTCGACCTGGAATGCGTATAAGAACAGATTCTGGCCCAGAAAATATTTAATTGATATTGACGGCTATATTATTTATGACCACATAGGCGAAGGTGGATATGAAGAAACAGAGCAAAAAATTCAAGAAGCGTTGGCAGAACGGATGGCCGTCTTGGGGGAGAGTGGAACAATCAACCAGTCTTTAACAAAAGAAATTCCCCAAGAAAGTGGCTCCCGAAGTCCCGAAACTTACTTTGGGTCGGCGCGCAATAACCAACAAGCAAAATTCCTATTTCCTGGTGACAGTTGGAACATAACGCCTGAATTTGCCCAAAATATTTCTCCGAATGCAAACATAGTTTACACATACACCGCCAAAGATGTTTTCTTTGTTTCAGAAGCAGACACTGAAACTGTTGTCGAGGTTCTCCTTGACGGGAAACCCCTCGGGATAGAGGCGGGAACAGATATTGTAAAAACTCTCGATGGGAAAACTATTGTGAAAATAAAAGAAGCACGACTCTATAAAATTATAGATGGCAAACAGTCGGGAACCCACATTTTGGAGTTTAAAATTTCCAAACCCGGGCTCAAGGCATTTGCATTCACTTTTGGATAATACAATCACCCTCCTTTTCCTTTATAAAGTCTCTTTATAAAGTCTCAAGCTTTCTTTTTTAAAAAAATATTGCTATACTTTTGCCATGATATTTTCCGAAGATGTTTTGATACGCCTTGCGATTTTAATTTTAGGTTTGTGCGGATTTATGGTGTCCAGGCATATCTTTAAACGAAAAAACGACAATAAAAATCCCCTGGTTTGCCCCATAAGATTTGATTGCCATACCGTGGTTCACAGTGACTATTCAAGGCTTTTTGGCATTCCCGTAGAAATTCTGGGAATGGTTTACTATGGACTTATAGCTATTTCTTATTTATTTTTCGTTTTTACTCCTGGAATAATGCCAACCGTTTTGATTAATTTTCTTATAATTGTCTCTTTTTTAGCGTTTCTTTTCTCTGTTTATCTTATAGCCATACAGATTTTCGTCCTAAAGAAAGGATGCTCTTGGTGTATTGTTTCCGCCCTAATTTGCGCTCTCATTTTTATTTTAACTATTGCCACCTACCACTTTAGTTACATTGTGCAAATTTTTATTTGATAAGATGTTTGAGGAAAAAATCAGTTCAAAACAAGTTATAGCTCAACCCTGGGCTAGCTCACCTGATGAAGTAATTCTAAAATTAGAAACCACTTCAACCGGCATTGGAGACAAAGAAGCTCTGGCTCGGTTGTCTCAATACGGAAGCAACACTTTTCACAGTAAAGAAAAAGTTCGTACAGTTTTTTTATTTTTTAAACAATTTGTCAATCCGCTGATTTTTTTACTTATTGCGGCAGCCGTTATCACGGGGGTACTCCATGCGGGTCTGGATACTTGGGTTATCGCTTTCGCGGTTTTGCTCAATGTCCTGCTTGGGTTTTACCACGAATATCATGCCGAAAACACTCTTAGTAAGTTAACCACGTATATAAAAGACCGGGCACGAGTTATTCGCGGGGGCAGAGAACAAGAAATTGATTCTTCTCTGCTTGTGCCTGGAGACATAATCAAACTATCCTACGGAGCCAGAATCCCGGCCGACGCGCGCATTATCTCTCTTAATAATTTTCGAGTTGATGAGGCAATCTTAACAGGTGAATCTATGCCCGTTGAGAAGAAAGAAAATCTCATCGCGTCATCGGCGATAGTGGCGGAGCGCACAAACATTGCCCATGCAGGTTCTTTGGTAGTCGATGGATATGCCACTGCCGTTGTCTATGCTACCGGCAATTTCACAGAAATCGGAAAAATAGCTGGAGTTGTTTCTAAAATAAAAAGAGTTAAAACTCCACTTCAAAAGGGAATTAATCGTCTGGCATGGCTGATTTTCGTAGTAGCGCTTGTTGTTGTCACCGTAATTTTAATATTGGGCGTTTCAAGCGGGCAACCCCTGCTCTCCATGCTTTTGCTATCTGCGGCTGTAGCGGTGGGGGCTGTTCCGGAAGCATTACCCATTGTGCTTACTATTATTTTGGCAATCGGAGCAGAAAGAATTGCCTCTAAAAAAGGAATTATTCGACAACTTGCCGCTGCTGAAACGCTGGGGTCCACCACTCTCATCATGACAGACAAAACTGGCACTCTCACGCTTGCAGACATGCAACTAGTGGGGATATATCCTACTAATTTTCTTCTCTCCCAAAGCCCTGATTCTTCTTCAAGAAATACAAGCTTCTCCAACGAACAAAAAAAATTACTTGAATTGTCCCTAGCGAATGTTGATGTTTCTGTTGAAAATCCTGACGAAGATAAAACTAAATGGACTTTTCGAGGCAGGCCCTTTGAAGTTAATATTGTTAAGGCTTGCAATCTACACAACATTCCACTTGACGCTATTCTTGCCCTATCTTCTTCCATTGTTTTGCCCTTTAACTCGACAAATAAATTTTCCATAGCAGAGAAAGATGGAGAATATATATTCATGGGTGCCCCCGAAATTCTTTTAAGGAAGTCTGATGTTTCCAAAGAAGAATATTTAAAGCTTGAATCATGGATTGAAACCACCAGCAGAGAAGGTAAACGAATTATCGGAATTGCAACTTTTTCTAAAGCCCACAACAAGCATGCAAAAAAATACTTTTCTCCTGAAGAGGCAAAAGGAATTTCCTTCTTGGGGATGTTCGTGTTTTATGATCCCGTACGCAAAGAAGTGCCCGCTGCCATTAAAAATATAGAATCCCACGGGGTCAAAATGGTTCTGGTTACTGGAGACTTGGTGGGGACGGCTATTTCGGTGGCAAAAAGTTTAGACTGGGCAGTGCTTCCAGAAGAAGTTTTAATTGGAAATAATTTAAGGAACTTATCTGATGATGAATTATTTACAATTATTCCTAAAATAAAAATCTTTGCCCGAGTTACCCCCGAAGACAAATTGCGCATAGGGCAATTATATAGAAAACATGGAGAGATAGTTGCCATGACAGGAGATGGAGTTAATGATGCTCCTGCGCTCAAGGCCATGGACATCGGCATATCGCTCGGTTCGGGAAGTGATGTTGCTAAAAGCGCGGCGGACCTGGTGCTCCTGGATGATAACTTTAAAACCATCAGTCTTGCCATAGACGAAGGACGCAGGATTCTTTCCAATGTTCGCAAGGCATTCGTTTATCTTATTTCCAACTCCCTGGATGAAGTCGTTGTCATCGGGGGAAGTTTGATCTTGGGGCTTGCTTTTCCTCTCACTGCGCTCCAGATTATTTGGGTGAATCTTTTTACCGGCAGTTTGCCCGCCCTTTCCTTTGCTTTTGATGAAAACTTTGATAAAGAAAAATATTCCGGCAAAGATTTGGGTCTTATTTTTACCAGAGAAGTGAAGGTGCTTGCTTTCGGTGTTGGTATGGTAAGTTCTCTGCTTCTTCTGGTTCTTTATTACATTTTAATTAAAATTGGCCTTAATATTGAAATCGCGCGGTCTATTTTCTTTGTTTGTTTTTCTTCCTATATTTTGGTTATTGCTTTTTCTTTCAGAAGTTTATATCGTCCGCTTTTTTCATATTCCGTTTTCTCCAATAAACAGTTGAATGTTAGCATTCTTGTCGCTCTCGGTCTTTTAATAATGACCATGACAGTGCCGTTTATGAGAGAAATTTTTGACCTTGCGCCACTTCCTTTATCCTCCATACCGTTTATTGTTTTTTGGCTTGGGCTGAATGTTCTGCTTATTGAGGGAACAAAATTTTTCCTTCGCAGAACCGATCATATTTTTTCAAAGTTCTTTCGTAGAAAAAAACCTAAGCAGTAGCATTCACCGATTTTTTCTGGTATAAATTAGAGCACATGGTGGCTATGGTGTAGCGGTAGCACATGAGCTTGTGGAGCTCCTAGTCTGGGTTCAACTCCCAGTAGTCACCCCAGTAGAAAAAGTTCAATCTAAAAAGATTTTTCATGCAAACAGAAATTCTAAAACTCACAGACAGTAACAGGAAAGAAGTGTTGGAAAAGGCCTCTCTGATTATAAAAAATGGCGGGTTGGTTGTTTTTCCCACAGAGACGGTGTATGGACTGGGTGCGAGTGTTTACAACGAAGAAGCAATTAAAAAAATATTTAAGGCAAAGGGTAGACCAAGTGATAACCCCATTATCGTTCATATTGCGAAGGAGGAGCAGTTACAGGAATTAACGGACGATGTGTCTCCCATACAGCAGAAATTAATGGACAGTTTTTGGCCGGGACCGCTGACAATAATTTTTAAAAAGAAACAAAATATTTCTAGTATTGTTTCTGGTGGACTCTCTTCCATCGCCATTCGTATGCCCTCACATTCCTTTGCTCGGGAACTCATTGCCCGTGCCGGTGTTCCCATCGCAGCTCCCTCTGCCAATATTTCCGGCCGACCAAGTGGCACCAAGGGGGTGCATCTTTTTGAAGATTTAATGGAAAAAGTTGATATGATAATTGACGCCGGACTCTCCCAAATCGGCATAGAGTCCACTGTTGTCAGGGTTGAGGGTGATTCTGTTTTTATTCTCCGTCCCGGAGCCGTGACAGAGGAGATGCTGAAAAAAGTTGTCGTTCCCGCCAGGGTTATTTTTACAGAAAAGAAAAACATGCTCAACTCTTCTCCCGGCACAAGGTATAAACACTACGCTCCGTGCGCGCGGTTAATTCTGGAAGTGGCTTCAAAGATATTGGAGCGCGCTACTTCTTTGCAAAAAGAAGGTCTAGCTGTGGGGATAATTTCCACGAATCAAAATAAAGATTTTTTTAAAATTTATGAGCCGAATGTTTTTTCTCTGGGAGACGAAAATAATTTGGAAGAAATTTCACAATCCCTTTACCAAGCACTCCGATTTTTTGATACGCACCATGTGGATGTGATTGTTTGTCAATCTTTCCCAGAGCAAGGACTGGGGAGAGCAATTATGGACAGACTGATTAGAGCTTCAGGTGGAGAAATTTAGAGATAGGGTATAAAAATGTGTCATAATAAGAAAGATGAAACGCCTGAAAGAGTATTGGAAAATTTTAGGTCCGGGGTTTACTACAGGAGCGGCGGATGACGACCCTTCGGGCATTGCCACTTATTCTGCCATAGGGGCTTCCAGGGGCTTCGGTCTGGCCTGGCTTTCCATATTTACTTATCCCCTGATGGGTACGATTCAAGAAATGTGCGCTCGAATTGGCCTTGCCACTGGGGTGGGTCTCGCCACCAACATTAAGAGACACTTTTCTAAAAAGGTTCTTTTGCTCTGCACTTCACTTTTACTTTTTGCGAATGTTTTCAATATAGGAGCAAATCTGGGAGCCATGGCGGAAAGCACCAAGCTTGTTTTCCCTGGCCTGAGCTTTGCAGTTTTGGTTATTGTTTTTGCTCTCTTTAGCTTGGGGCTTCAGATTTTCGTTTCTTATCGCGGCTATGCTAAATATTTGAAATACTTGGCTCTGGTTCTGGTAGCTTATATTATTTCAGCCCTAATGATTGATATGGATTGGGGGGAAGTATGGAGAAGTGTTGCATCGCCAAGCATCAACTTTACCAGAGGTGAAATTTTGTTGATATGCGCGGCCTTCGGCACGACCATCAGCCCGTATTTATTTTTCTGGCAAACCTCCCAAGAGGTGGAAGAGCAAATTTCAAAAGGAGAAACGACCGAAGAAGAGCGTCGTATTTTGACCACAGATGATGATATGTCAAAAATGAGAATTGATGTTTGGTCCGGAATGTTTATTTCAAATCTGGTTATGTTTTTTATAATTATTGCCAGCGGGGCAACTCTTTTTGCAAATGGCGTGACAAGCATATCAACGGCATCTGACGCCGCCGCCGCTCTCCGACCCTTTGCTGGAGACTTCGCTTTTCTTTTGTTTGCTTTGGGGATTTTAGGAACAGGATTTCTCTCTATCCCGGTTTTAGCTGGTTCGGCATCCTATGCAATCTCCGAATCATTTGATTGGAAATCTGGACTTTTTAGAAAATTTAAAGAAGCCACAGCTTTTTATGGAATTATCATAGTAGCCATGGTTTTGGGAATTATTTTAAATTTTATCGGGCTTGATCCGATTAAAACATTGATTTATTCGGCAGTTTTGAATGGAATTATCGCGCCTGTTGTTTTGTTTTTGATTGTGCGTATCGGGGGTAATGGCGAGATTATGGGAAAACATAGAAATGGACGCTTGAGTAATGTTTTGGGCTGGTTTACGGTTCTGGTAATGTTTCTCGTCAGCGTTACTGCAATTGTCTTTCTTTTGATATAGTATTGTTTATATGGAAATTATTTCAAATTATGATTTAACCCTACTTAATACCTTCGGAGTGCCTGTTCACGCCAAGTTTTTTACCGAAATCAGGAATGAGCAAGATGTGGAAAGCCTTTTTTCTTCTTCGGAATTTCAAAATAATGAGAAGTTATTTTTAGGCGGGGGATCTAATGTTCTGTTTACGAAGGATTTTGAAGGTTTTGTTATTTTAAACAAACTGAAAGGGATTGAAATTCTAAAAGAGAATAAAAATTTTGTTTTTTTGAAAGCTTATGGAGGGGAAATGTGGCACGATTTGGTTTCTTTTGCTGTGGATCATGGATATTGGGGCATTGAAAATTTAGCACTAATTCCCGGCAGTGTGGGGGCTGCGCCCATGCAGAACATCGGTGCTTATGGAGCGGAGCTTAAAGATGTCTTAGAGAGTGTGGAGGCATTTGAAATTGATACCGGCTTAAAAAAAGTTTTCAAGAATGACGAATGTGAACTTGGCTATCGCGACAGTATATTTAAAAATAAATTAAAAGATAAATTTTTTATTTCCGCTGTAATTTTAAGATTAAGTAAAATTTCCAAGCCGAACGTGTCTTATAAGGCACTTTCTCAGTATCTAAAGCAGAACAAAATTGAAACAAAAAATCCCAAAGACATAAGCGAGGCGGTTGCCAACATTCGCAGAAGCAAATTACCGGACCCGGCTCTCATCGGGAACGCGGGGAGCTTTTTTAAAAATGTTTTCGTAAATAAAGAAAAACTTAACGAGTTATTAAAAACTTATTCGGACATGCCCTCTTTTGAAGAGGCGGGAATAATAAAAATTCCCGCAGGTTGGCTGATTGAGCAATGTGGCTGGAAGGGGAAACGCGTTGGTAATGTCGGAGTGCATGAACGCCAGGCCTTGGTGCTTGTAAATCATGGCGGAGCAAGCGGAGAGGAAATAGAAAATCTAGCCTTACAAATAATTGATTCCGTTTTTTCTAAATTTGGGTTAAGGCTTGTTCCAGAAGTGAATTTGATTTAATTCTGTTGTATAATACCCGCGTGAACAAAACAGTGATTATTGGCGGTGTGCTGGTTTTATTGACTATCTCCCTTGGGGGATATCTTTTAACGCACAAAAATAAATTAGGAAATTTAACTGCTCAAAAAGAAGAGATACAAGCCAACTTAAATGTGGCAAAGAAAACGCTCAATACAGAAACGGAGCGATTGGACAATATGACGAATAGTTTAAGGAATGCTTTTCCTCTTGCTTCCAATCTCCAAGACCAGATGACTCGGTCCGCCAAGATAGTAAAAAATACCAATTTCATTTTCCGTAACGCAGAAAGTTCCAATCCGGAGATAATAATAAAAGGTCTAGAAAATGCTGCGTTTATCAACAGTCAAAGAAAAGAAATAAACCAATTTCTGGCCAGATGGAAAGGTAAAACAAGTATTTTGTCAATTTCAGAATTAGATGTAACGGAGGCGGAAAAAATAAAACAAGAGGCGGAGGAAATAAAGAAATACATTAACAATCTTTCAGAACTTATAGCCAACCTAACGCCGGCGAATTCGGGGTTGTCCCAATTTACTATAAATGCGTATGCTAATCAGTTGCCCACAGTGAAGTCTGTTGAAATAATACTGACCACTATTGAATCAGCCATCGCAGATCCGAATACTCTCAACTTTCAGATTGTCAGTGGCTCCGGTAGTAGTACTAATAACAACAATCAAGCAAGCACGGGAAGCAATACTTCAACTCCAATTTCTACCTCTTCAAATCTATCTACGGCCGAAAGCGTGTCCGTTACTCCGGCTATCGTTGTTGCCCAACAGTCTGTAGTAGTAAATGCCCAAACGCAAATAAATAACTTACAACAACAACTAGCCCAGATAGAAGTTCAAATCGCGCAGGTCTCTCCAGCTCTCGTTCCCGCGCCTGTGCCGAGCCCGGTCACTCAAGTGAATCCTCCTCCTGCTTCCTCCACAACAACTAACAGTACGTACAGCTTTAGCCCGAACTCCAGAATCTTTATTCCCAACCAGGGAATTATCATTATTCAACCAGGACCGGTGCGTCTCATTCAAGGCACTGACCCGTTTTAGAAATTCTTTTTCTAAACTTTATTTATGTTATAATCAAATTATTAGCATTAATTTATATGTAAGATATATGATACCCAATCAATATGTAACTAATTTATACAGAACTTCTCTAGCCTTTTTAGTAATTATTTCTTTGTTTTTCGCAGTAAAATTTCTAACTGAACTACGGTCTTACGGAATGATGGGGAGTGGAGATGTTAACACCATTACTTTATCGGGACATGGAGAAGTGCAGGCAGTGCCCGACATTGCTAATGTGTATTTTACAATTAGGAAAGAAGGGAAAACAGTCAAAGAGGCGCAAGAAGCCGTGGCAGAAGTAGAAAAGAAATCCCTAGACTTTTTGAAAGAGAATAAAGTGGAAGAAAAAGACATCAAAACAACGAACGCTTCTTTTAATCCCAAATATGAATATAAATATGATACAAGAATATTAATGCCCTGTTCGGAATTTGGTTGTCCGCCACGTCCTGGGACAAATGTAATTACTGGCTATGAAGCCTATGAAAGCATAACTGTAAAAGTAAGAAATACTGACGAAGTGGGGAAAATCATGCAAGGGTTTGGAACGCTTGGAGTAAGTGAATTAAGTGGTCCAAACTTTACCATAGACAATGAAGATGGATTAAAAGCCGAAGCGAGAAAAAAAGCGATTGATGATGCGAAAGATAAAGCGAAAATTTTATCCAAAGACCTGGGTGTACGCTTAGGCAGGATTGCTAGTTTCAGCGAATCTGGCAACTATCCAATGCCAATGTTTAGTAAGGCTTCCTTGTCTTACGGTGGGGTTGTAGAAGAATCTGCTCCAGCTGAAATTCCCAAAGGAGAGAACACTATAATCTCGGATGTGACGATAACCTATGAAATAAGATAAGTAAAGAGAAATTTGACTATTTAAGACAAAAAGAGTAATCTTAAAAGAGCCCTTCTCGAGGGGGCTTTTTTAAAAGAGTAATGAAATTCGCCGCGATTGAGCGGATAAATATGTCTAAAATCACCGAATATCTTAAAGAAACAAAGACTGAATTAAAGCATGTAATTTGGCCTTCCAGGGTTCAGACCCTATATTACACCTTGATAGTTGTGGTGCTTTCTTTATTGATTGCGTACTTTTTGGGTATCTTTGATTTTATTTTCTCCAAAGGTTTGGGAAAAATAATCTCCGTTTAATTTTTTTTTGAAATTCATGTCAAAACAGGAAACGGAGGGACAAAGAAACTGGTATGCTATTCACACTTACGCTGGATACGAGAACGTGGTTCTTCGTAATTTAAAGCAACGAATTGATTCTCTTGGTATGCATGACAAAATTTTTAGTGTTATTGTTCCAATTGAAAAGAAAATAAAAATAAAAGGAGGTAAGCGCGTAGAAGTTGAAGAAAAAATTTACCCTGGATATGTTTTGGTGGATATGATTGTAACAGATGATTCTTGGTATGTTGTTAGGAACACCCCTAGAGTCACTGGCTTTGTTGGTGCGGGGGTGAATCCTGTTCCTCTTAAAAAAGAAGAAATAGAATATCTTTTTAAACAAATGGATGCTGGCACGACTACACACAATATAGACATAGAAGTTGGTGAAAGTATTTTAATAACTGATGGTCCGTTTAAAGACCTGGAAGGGAAAGTTAATTCTGTTGACCAGGAGCGAGGAAAGGTCAAGGTACTTGTTTCAATGTTTGGCCGGGAAACCCCGGTGGAACTTGATTTCTTGCAAGTTAAGAAAATTTAGCGTAATCTAAAAAAATGGCAAAGAAAATTACTAAAAAAATCAAATTACAAATAGAAGCTGCCAAGGCGACCCCTGCCCCTCCTTTGGGGCCTGCGCTCGGTCAGGCGGGAATCAACATTGGAGACTTTGTCACCAAGTTTAATAAAGCAACCGAGAAAATGGCTGGAGACAAGGTTTCTGTTGTTATATCAGTTTTTGAAGACAGAAGCTATGACTTTGTCATTAAAACTCCACCAGCTTCCGGTCTTATCTTGAAAGCAGCGGGAGTGGAAAAGGGGTCAGGTTCCAACGTCGCCACCAAGGCTGGGAAAATAACTCGCGCTCAAGCGTTAGAAATCGCAAAAAAGAAAATGCAAGATTTGAATGCTAAAGATGACGAAGGAGCAATTAACATTATTGCCGGCTCTGCCCGCTCTATGGGTATTGAAGTAAAGGATTAAAAATTATTTTCATGCTTATAAATAAAAAAATTTCAACTTGGTCAGGATTTGTAGGAAAAGTGCTCTAGCTGGGTGCTTTGTCATTTGAAGTTTTCAAAACAAGCGCCCAGAAGGCGCTTGTTCTTTTTCTCCCACTTCAGGAGGTCGTCATGAGGTTCACAGAATTTCACAGGAAACATATTTTTGAAGTTGGCATAAGCCAACTTGGATGCGCGTATCACAAAGGCTATAAATGCCATGATTTTGTTCATGAAATTTATAGTCGAGCTGGGATTTCTTCCAGCTTTGATAACTGTCCCCAGTTTTCTTTCCCAGAAATTTGGGAAGAAAAAGCTGTGTACTACCCCCTATTCCTCCGAAGAAAGGAAACCCTGGTATCAAAGAGAATTACCCACATCGGGATTATTTTTCCGGGCAATCAACTTCTCCACTATTCCAGATGGATGAAAGAGGAAAGAATCTATGAAGTTCTTCTTTCTTCTTTCCGTGAGGTGTTCAGGGTTTACAACTTTGTCGAACCACATCATCCTTAATGCAAGCCAATGGCGTCGCACGATGTCATTGGCTTTTTTGTTTTTTAAGAGTATATTTAATGGGTGAAAAAAACTACCAAAAACAAAAGGCCATCTTGGGATGAATATTTTATCGGTATGGCGAATTATGTTGGAACCAGAGCTACTTGTGACAGGGGCAGGTCTGGTTGTGTCATTGTCCGCGATAAAAGAGTTATTTCTACTGGTTATGTCGGTTCGCCCCCAGGACTCCCACATTGTGACGATGTCGGCCACGAAATGCATACGGTTATAAATGATGACGGTACGAAATCTCAGCATTGCATTAGAACCGCTCACGCGGAACAGAACGCGATGGCCCAGGCGGCGCGATTTGGGGTATCTCTTGATGACGCGACGATGTATTGCAAAATGACACTGTGTTATGTATGCGCTAAATTAGCAATTACTGCAGGAATAAAAAGAGTGGTAGTGGAGAATGATTATCACGCTTCCAAGAGAAGCAAAAAAATTCTAAAGGAAGCCAGAGTTAAACTAGAAATTATTAATAAAAAAGTGGAAAAATATTCCAGACAATAATCACATGGTGGATCTAAAAGAATTACAAAAAGAAGTAAAAAGAAATAAATTAGAGAAAGGGTTCAACACCACCGACATAGCTCTCGAGTTTTGCAGAGCGCATGAAGAACTCTCGGAAGCTTTTTCTAAATACAACAAAGGGCAGGATGGAGTGGCGGAAGAGCTTGCTGATGTAACGATATTTTTACTTGGAATGTCAGAAATTTTAGGTTTTGATTTAGAAAAGGAATTAATTAGAAAAATTAAAATAAATAAAAACAGAAAATTTAAAAAAGAAAAATCTCCTGACGGCAAAGATATCTTAATTCGTGTCAGAACCCCGGAAGATCCCTAAAATCTTTCATAAACCGAAAAAATGTAATTGTGGGGATTTTTTTCATCTGTTTTGTGTTCCTCGCGGGAGACTTCGTTCCAAACTATTGGGATAATCTCCGGGAAAAAGGTGTCAGCTTCTTTATCTTCTCCATCTATGTGAGTGATATATAATTTGTCTGCTAGATTTATGGCTTGTTTGTATATTTCCGCGCCACCGATTATAAAAATTTCTTCCTTACTACCTTTAAGCAGTGCCAATGCTTCTTCTAAAGAATGCACAACTTCAATACCTTCTCTTTTATATTCTTTATCTCGGGTGATTACTATATTTCTTCTATTTGGCAGTGGCCTATCCATGGACTCAAAAGTTTTTCGTCCCATTACTACTGTGTGGCCACGAGTAGTTTCACGAAAATACTTCATATCCGCAGGCATGTGCCAAAGAAGAGCATTCCCTTTTCCTATTTCGTTATTTTTACCAATTGCGACGATTATTGAAATCATGTTTTTTTATTTGTTCCATTAGGGTATCGTATCCTACATAAACATAGTCTTCCTTCTTAATTCCCCAGGAATCGAAAATTGAGTATAGCTCTCCAGTTATTTCTTCTGATTTTTCGTCTTCACTAAATTTTTCCAACTCAATAAAGGATCCAAGTCCCACGACATCATCAATACATACTTCAATGTCTCCCATTTTTGCTGTTATTCGCTCTTTTTCTACTATGACGGCTTGATAAAATCCAAGCAATTCAAATATTGCAAACATTTTTAGTATATCTTCTTCCTTTATTTCCACTTCATGTTCTATGCTGTCGAGTTGGTTGTGGCGAGATTGCTTCAAAGTAAATAAGACTTTTTTTTCTACGCCTGTTTTTTGTTCGCGAATCCGCAAATAGTTTTTATTTAACTCATGCCTGCTTGTATCTGCTGCGTTGTTCGGAAAGAATACTGTATCTTTTTGATGTTTTGATGCATGAATTTCTAAGCCCATTTCTTTAAAACGATTCATTACAGCATCTTTGTCTTTAAGTTTTGCTTTAACTTCTATCTCATTCATATATTTATACCGCTATTTGTGCTTTTATGCTCTCGTGCGGATTGTAATCTACTAATTCGAAGTCGTCGATAGTAAAGTCTTCCAATTTCATTT
>Ga0209542_10010241_pt1 | contig 16969 bp, 18 predicted proteins | sample RifCSPhighO2_01_FD_184028 | JGI IMG/M metagenome (GOLD analysis project Ga0209542, IMG submission 184028) | Soil microbial communities from Rifle, Colorado - Rifle CSP2_plank highO2_0.1 (SPAdes) (version 2) | ecosystem: Environmental > Terrestrial > Deep subsurface > Rock core/Sediment ...
GAATCGGTTTCAGCGTAAACGACCCGCTTGATGAGGCCCGTGCCTTCCGGTCCGTGGGCGGCCGGATCAAAAACGACCTCAATCTCGGCTTCTTCGCCCGGCCCGATGGTTTCCTTCAGACGAGTAGCGGAGCCGTGACCCGGCATGCCGAACGGGCCTGATTTGTTGCCGCCCTTATTCAAAATCGCCGTGGTGCACATGCAGGAGGTGTAGATTTTCTTAATTGTAACCTGACCGGCGCCGGAATTTTTAAGCTTGAACGAATGCGAGACCTCGCCCGCGGCCATTGAAATTACGCCGAAATCAAACGACGACTCTTCAGCCGCCAGCGCGCCGCCGGTATTTTGACCTGCCGGCTGGTTATCCGCCGGCTTCAAACCAGCGTACCAAACGGCGCCGCCGATGACCAAAATCGAAGCCGCGACGCTGATGACGATGTTTTTATTGTTGAAATTTTTCATATTGATTATTTAATTTAAAGCAAATTAACCGCAAAACAAAAAACTTGGCCGCGGCGGAATCCTTTTCTTCTTTGAAGAAAAAACCGAATTCGCACAAAGCCAAGCGTGAAGATTTTAGATTAATAAATCTTCGGATGAAGAATTCCCCGCGAAAAAATTTCTCTTAAATAATCAAAAACCGGCCGGAAGATCAAGAAAAACCGGCGAAACGCGTTCAGGGATTTATCGGCCGGCGACTCGCGCCTTGGCGCGGAAAACGCCGCGGCGAAAATAAAAATCAAAATTGCCAAAAGCGCGGCTGATTTCTGGGGCAAGGCCGTAAACAGCGCTTTCCAAGTGGCGATATGCTCAATCGCGTTCATCGCGCACATCGCGGAACCGTGAGAAAAAGGGCAGCCCGCCATCGCGCCATCCGGCGCCCCGGCGGCCCAAAAAACGCCCATGCCGGAAAACGCCGCCAAAGCAAAGACAATCAAAATAAATCCCCCAACAAAACTTATGGAATTTTTGCGGATCATATCTTGAATCATAGCAAATTTTTGATTTTTAGCAACCAAGCCGCGCTTAGCGCGGCAACTTAACGCATTTTTAGCGCGCGCCGACTTTTTCGTCCAAAATTCTCCGTCGTTTGCGCAGAAACCAATAAACAATAATAATCGCCAAATAATTGATTATCAGAAACCACGGCGTTCCCCATGAAAAACCGTCAAACTTCAAATCGGACAATGGCCATAAAAACGGCGTCGGATAAAATTTATAAGAATGGGTCGGAATGTCTATCAGAATATGAATCAACCAGCCGCCGAGCTCCCACGGCGTCCTCCGTAGCTTTAAGCGAAGGAGGAAAGCGGCCACTCCAAACACGAATAAAAACACGATCAAACTATGGCTGAAACTGTAAAGCAAAGAAGTCAGACGAAAAATCGGCAAAGTGTCGGTCGGGGCGGGTTCGACTTCGGTGGGGCGCGGAATTTCCGAAAACGCCATTCCGCCGAAAATAAGATTCCAGAAAAGCCACGCGAACGAAATGGTGAACGCAAATAAATCCGGAAACAAGCCCCAAAATATGGCCAGCCGCATACTCAGCGGCCTTTTAATTTTTTTATTTATTGCCTTATAAGCGGCTCCCGCCCAAAGGCCGTGCGAAAAAATGTCCATCAGAGTTCAATTACCATCTTGTCTTCGGCAAGACGGAAATTCGGTTTATCTTTAATAAACTCTCGGGCGCGTTCCTGCCATTGAGGAATGGGTTTGATATGTACTATAACCACCTGCTTCACATTCGCTCTTTGAGCGAGTTCCGAGGCCTGCTCAAGCGTAAAATGATTGGGGCTCGGCCGTTCCGCGTCCGCCTCGATCAAAAGCAAATCCGCGTCCTGAACCCAACTCACGAGGTCGTCAAAATCATGGGAACTTCCAATATCCCCCGGATAGACAATAATTTTTCCTTTAACGTTAATTCTCGCGCCCACGGACTCAAACCATGGAACATGCTTGACCGGAAAAGTCCTAAGATTGATATCGCCGAGCGCGTATTCAAATTCGCCTTCGTGAAATTCAAGCGGATATTCTTCTCCCGGTTCAAGCCAAAAAATTTCGCGCCATTTGTAAAAACGCTCCCGAAGAGTTTTGGGTCCGAAAAATATCAGCGGCTTATGCCGTTCTTTGCCTTCGTACAAATCCCCCACGAACCGCGACCAGACGAGATTAAACGCGTCGCCGATATGATCGGCGTGAAAGTGCGAAATAAAAATCGCGTCAATATCTCTGACGTCAAAACCCAACTCAACAAGGCGGGCGATCGCTTCATGGCCGCAGTCAAGGAGGATTTTTACATTCCCCTCCTCCAGCAAAAAAGACGACGGGAATCTTTCTTTCGTCGGAAATAATGTTCCCGAACCTAAGATGGTGAGTTTCATTTTGTTTTTTTCGCTTTCATAAAAAAATACGGCGGCAGGTTTCTGGGCTCAAACGAAAGCTCAACTTTTGAAAAATGTTTTTTAAGCAGAGGCAAAACAAGAACGGAATACTGATAAACCAAAAACATACCGCCCTCTCTAAGCGCCGCCCGCGTGTTGCGGACGATTTCCTCTCTTGTTTCCGATTTAATGACGGTAAAAGGCATGTTGCAAATAACCGCGTCAATTTGAGGAAAACCCAATTTTGAAAGCTCGGCCGAAACAACGAGGACGTCCCCGCGCACGACAATAAGCCGCGGATCTTTGATTTTTTCGAGTTGAGCGGCGAAATCGGCATTCAATTCAACCGCGGCGAGCCGTCCGCCGGCGGGAAGAGATTTGAGGATTTCTCTCGTGACGACGCCTGTGCCGGCGCCGTATTCAACGATATATTTATGTTCCGGTTTTAAATAAGAAATAACCTTCCGAATCACGTATTTGGAACTTTCCGTAATCGCGCCGACCCTGTAATCTTTAATCGCCGTTTTGAAAAAATCGAAATTTGTCATAAAACAATATTTTTATATAATCTTTATTCAATTTACTATAACGCCTGCCCGCCGTCAACGAATAAAAAAACCGCTTTAAGCGGCATAAATTAAAACTGTTCAAGGAAACGTTTTGGTTTTTACCCTTTCGGAAAGAATTTCTTTCACCTCCCGAAACACGAGAACGGGAACGAATTTTCTTTGCGTGGCCGTCTCGTAATAAGCGAGAACCGACTGATACAGCCGGCGGATTTCGTCCTCGGAAACGTCGGCTCCGTATTTCTTGACAAGCTCTTTGATATTTCCTTCATGAAGCTTTTCCTCGTCGGTTTCATGCCACATCGTCCGCGTCTCCCCCTTTCTTTTCGCTTTCCCAACGCCAAATTTTAAAGAACCTTTCCTAAATATCCAACTCTTTCAAGTTAAACATATACATCAAAAATTGTCAAATAACCGATTATATTTTATTCTTTTGACTTAACCGAATTAATGTAACCGCAATAATCGCAATCCGAACCGGCTTCGGGAATTTTGCCGTCGTTTAAACATTTTCTTTTTCAAACTCAAATTCATAAATATAAACTGTATTATCAAGAATTTCGACACCACCAAAATTATTCATGTTTATATTCAAAGAGAGCACTTTGTCATCTAACTGCCACTCATTATCAATAATTAAAAAATGGGACGCATCATTATTTATATATGCTTTTGCAAAATCTGCCTTTAAATTATATAACTTGCCGTCAATATAAGCTCTTTTATTACTTATATCATTAACTACATAATGGCCTGAATTTGTAATCTTCACATCAACGCCCGCAGAAAATATATTTTTAATTTTTATATCACCATCTACAATAACTGAATATTTTTTTTCATCTCCTTTAGATTCCAGCGATTCGACATAAGCATAATGTTTTCCATTTGGACTGATTGAAAAAGAATAAATATTATTTTTTGATATTTCTTTACTTTTATAAATTAATTTATGACCACTTAAATTAGATATATAAACTATTAGATCAAAACCATTATCATCATCTATTGCAAATCCCTGAATTCCGCCTTTCCAATAATCGCTTTTAACATCTATTAATTTAACTCCATCCTTTACTAAAGTAGAGTTTGTACCAGCATCACCGATGGTCTGATAAAAATAATGTTTTCCATTGTTAGTTATCTGGACATCTCCTAAATTATAAATATTATTAGCCACCAAATTGCCATCAACATATAAATCGACTACACTTTCACCTCCTTCTATTCCAGGATTTCCCCTCTCAACAGTATGAGCGAAATGAAAGCCATTTTGACTTAATGCTACCAGGCTACCCTTAATAGAAATTTTTTTACCGTCATATATTGATTCATTTGCTATTTCATTACTGAATAAATAGTGTCCGTTAGCTACGCGAAGATATAATCCAAGATCTTTTGGTAATTTATTATAAGGATTTTTAAAATTTGTTTTTAAAAATATTTTTTTAATATCTACTTGCTGCTGTTCTCCTGATTTATTTTGCAAAGATTGCTCAAATTGAATATTTTCTCCCTGCTGAACTTTCTGGCTTAATTGTGTTGAAACGGTCGGCTCGGTTACCGCCTGCTCTTGATGGCCTTTCAATAACGCATACCCACCCCAAATAACCACAATGACAATAACTATGCCAATAATAATTTTTGTCGTTTGGTTCATGTATTTTTTATTTAATCGATATTTCTATATTATCACTAACTCCCGCCGCGCGCAAAATAATGAAATGGATCCCGTGCCATATTTAACAAATATAACACCCGACCGCAAATTTTCAAATAATTAATTATATTTTATTCTTTTGACTTAACCGAATTAATGTAACCGCAATAGTCGCAATCCGAATCAGCTTCGGGAATCTTATCGTCGTTTAAGCATTTATGAATGTCTGAAATAGTTTTTTCCACCCAGGAACTGTCGCCTTTGTAAGAAATCAGAGTAACGTCAAATTCCAATTTGCCGTCAAAGGACTCTCTGTCGGCTTTGCCGTTGCAGTAAACGAAATAACCTGTATCCGAAACTTCGTAGCCGTTCCGGCGGAGCAGCCATTGATAAATTTCCATCTGCCTTTTGTAACCTTTGTGCCAATCTTTGTCCAGCTTGGTTATTTCTTCCGCTTTGGCCGTGGCTTTATAATCAACGACAATGTATTCGCCTTTGGAATTCTGCCAGAGATCGTCAATCGCGCCGGTTATCAATAAATTTGTCGGCTCATGCAAAAACTGCACCCCCGTAAAATTATGCCGCCACTTGTCCAAATCCTTGTGAGAAACCGGACGGGCGTCTACGCCGTATTTTTCAATCAAAGGATGTTTGGCGCCGTTGGCGCGGTAAACGTCAAACTCCTGCTTTAATAAAGCGTCAACCGCGCTGTTCAAAGCAAACGGAAATCCCGGCGGGCGGCCGACCCCGAGCCGACGGTCCAAATAAAAACAACGCGGACACTCCAAAAAAAGATCAATCTTTGACCGCGACAATTTAAACGGCTCTTTTGAATCCGGTTCGTACAAACCTCTTATCCGTTGTGCCGTGTAGTATTGAGACATAATAAACGCTATATCCTTTCATAATATTTTGAAAAAGCTCACGGATATATCAGGTCTTTTTTCTTTTCTTCAAACTCTTTTCTGTCAATCTCACCGCGGGCGTAACGCTCCCTTAAAATCTCGGATGCCGACTTATCACGATGTTCGCGGGTGCCGCGGGATCGGCTTATGAACCATTTAGTAAGCGCCGTGATTCCGGCGATTATCAATGCCAACCACAAAATCATGAAAATCCACCAAAACGCTTCAAAGCCCCAACCGGTTTGATCGGTTTCCCACATCATGGGGCCAAGACCGAAAGGAGACGACCAACTTCCCAACATCATCTGCATCATTGGTATCCAGCTGGCGGTGGTTCCCATCGGGAATGTCACGGAAGTATCACAGCCGGAAATTCGTTTGCCCAGGACCGTGTGAATGTTATTTTCTCCGTCTTTGCCGTGCATCTGTATCATCATGGCGTTCATGGCGGCGTGCGAATCCCCCATCATCTGACCCATAAAATATTCTCCCATGTTTTCAAACTGCGTATCGGTAATGTCCGCGCAAGCGATTTCTTTCTCTTGAAACTTATTCCAAATATCCTTTCCCGCGCTTTCTTCGCTGACTGTTTCTTTAACAAGATCTTCCCAGCCGATGGAGGAATCGGAGGAAAATCTGCCCATCATCTGAGCGTTCGCGTTAAAAGCGAATGAGGCCAAAATAGCTACGCTGAAAATCGCGAAAATAAACTTTTTCATAATTTTATTGTTTTGTTATTTTTTATCGCTATTTAATTTCCAATATCAAGTATAGCAAATCATGGCGGACAAGCAAAGAGGTCAAATTTACGCGTCAACACATTGATATAAAGTTCCAATCTTATACAATACAGGACTCCCCTTTACTATTTGCTGTAAGTTATGCTATACTTATTAAAGTAATAAACTAATAATAAACACTATGGCGCAAAAAACCAATTCTGCGTTCATGAAGCCCATGAATGTCAGTTCAGAGTTAGCGGCGGTGATCGGCGCGGGCCCTATGCCCAGATCAGAGGTCGTCAAGAAGCTTTGGGTGTATATCAAAGCACACAATCTTCAGGATGCAACGAACAAACGCAATATCAACGCCGACGAAAGTTTGCAAAAAGTATTTGGCGGCAAAAAAACCGTCAATATGTTTGAAATGACAAAGCTTGTTTCCAAGCATCTGTCCTAAGAATAATTTAAAAAACAAAACCACCCCGATGCACATCGGGGTGGTTTTGTTTTTGGTTACGAGGTGGCAGGGGCCACTTGAGTTTCCTTGCAGGAAGCAAGCCAGTCCATGAGCTTTTTTCGGTGCCTGTTGACAGTCCACTCACTATTTTCTTTGAAAAGCGAAGGATACAATGCCTGAAATTTCTCTAACGCCTTAAGGGTGGCGCGAGGAAAAGCGTCGGGGATATTCTTGTTGTAGTATTGGACAAAAATTACCGTAGATGTTCCGATAGAATTAATGTCCGGTTCGTTATTGTTCTTATTAATCACCATTAGATAATATCACAAAGAGAATCTATTTTCAAGATGCCTTGGTGAAATAAGAAATTTAGAAATGTTCCCCTCCCTCGCAAAACTAAAAAACCACCGCTTTTACACGGTGGTTTTTTAGTAAAACCGAAGTATTAGGCGCGCGCTACCTTTTTGGCGGCAGGGCCTTTTTCACCCTGTTCAACCTCAAAAGTAACGGAATCACCTACCTTCAATTCTTCAAATGTCACACCACTCAAATCTTTTGAGTGAAAGAAAAGATCTTGTGTCTCACCTTCGCGAGCAATAAATCCAAATCCTCTGTCTGCGACAAGCGTCTTGATAGTTCCTGTCATTTTTTTCTGTTAAATTATTATAATTATCTAGAAATGCGACCTCATCTCTGACTTTATTAACATTAGCATATTGACATATTCTTGTCAATAGTATTTCGCCGCTTATTTCAATTTTTGCCGACAACCAAAATTTAATCGCTTTCGGTTGTTTTCCCGTCAAAATTTTCTTCGTCGGATTCCGCGTCTTTTTTGGCGGGATGGATTACGCCGTCGCGATGATTGGGCGGAGAATAAACAGTGTAAAGTTTCAAACTTTTCTCTTCCGAGGTGTTGATAATGTTATGCTTTGTGCCGGCCGGAATGACAATCGCGTAGTTATCTTCAATGTCGGTTTCAACATCGTTTAACACGGCCCTGCCTCTTCCCTCCTCAATTCGTATAAATTGGTCAAGGTCGTGCGTTTCTTCCCCGATATCTTCTTTCGGATTAATGCTCATAACCACGAGCTGGCTGTTTTTCGCGGTGTAAAGCACCTTCCTAAAATTATTGTTTTCCTTTGTGATTTTCTCAATGTTAACGATATATCCTTTCATAATATTTTAAAAATGTCATTAATTAATATACTTTTAATATAGCATAAAATTTGTTTTTAATCATTACTTTCGACAAATTGCCGCTATTATTAAAAAACCACCACGATGCGCATCGTGGTGGTTTTTTATATGCTCCGGGGGTGGGATTCGAACCCACGACCAAAGGATTAACAGTCCTCTGCGCTACCGCTGCGCTACCCCGGAATATGCCGCTTTTTAAGGCGGCTTTAATAAAAAGAACAATTACGTTATGAATTATAACTTTTTGCTCCGAAAAATCAAGTGATACTTTAATATCCTTTTAATTTCTTCAGGGCCTGATGCTGTCTGATTTTTTCAAGGGCTTTGGCTTCAATCTGGCGAATCCTTTCGCGGGTAACCCCGAATTCCGAGCCGACTTCTTCCAAAGTGTGGCTGACGCCGTCGTCAAGACCGAATCGCATCCTTAAAATCTTCTGCTCTCTCGGCGCGAGGTCGTTGAAAATCTCTCCGATCTGGTCTCTCAAAAGCCGCTGGGCCGCGGATTGCGAAGGCACGACCCCTTTTTCGTCTTCAATGAATTCGCCCAAAGTGCTGTCTTCCTCGCCTTCTCCGACCGGCGCTTCAAGCGAAACTATTTCCTGGGAAATTTTGATGATGTGCCTGATCTTTTCAACGTCAACGTTCATCTCGGCCGCGACTTCTTCGGCCAGCGGTTCCCGCCCCAAATCCTGCAAAAGCCGGCGCTTGACCTGGGTATATTTGCTGATTGTCTCAACCATGTGAACCGGAATGCGGATGGTGCGCGCCTGATCCGCGAGCGCCCGGGTAATCGCCTGACGAATCCACCATGTGGCGTAGGTTGAAAATTTGTAGCCGCGTTTGTAGTCAAATTTTTCAACGGCCCGCGAAAGCCCGATGTTTCCTTCCTGGATCAAATCAAGAAAGCTTAAATTGGGCGAGCGGCCGATGTATCTTTTGGCGATACTGACGACCAGCCGCAAATTCGCCCTTATCAATCTCAATCTCGCTTCTTCGTCTCCCGCGTCTTTTCTTCTGGCCAACTCTTTTTCTTCCTCGCCGGTCAGAAGCGCGGTTCGCCCAATTTCCCTCAAGTACATCTGAACCGAGTCGTTGAGCATATTGGGATCACCGGCGATATGCGTCGCTTTTTGAAGTTCTTTTTTGGTGACTTTCGGCATTTCTTCCGCCAACTCCAGCAGCTCTTTCGCTTTTATCACTTCAACGCCGGCGGTTTCAAGACGCTGATACAAGTTTTCCAAGGCCTCAATGTCAACTTCAACGTACGGAAAGAAATGTAAAATTTCGGTTTCGGTCACGAAGCCGCGCTGGCCGCCGCGTTTGATCAGCGCTTTTATTTTCTCTTCCGAGAAAACGGTTTCCGGACGGATTTTCTCGGCACGAACTTTGAGCTTTTTGGCTTTCTTCGCCTTTCTCACCGACCCGCCTGCGCGGGCAGGCTTTTTGACTTTTTTTGCCGCTTTTTCGCGGTGAACTCGTCGAACCGTTTTCTTCGCCGGCCCGCGAAGGCGGGCAGTTTTTTTGCTTTTAGTTTTTTTCATTTTTTTAAATTTTTTCCAATTTTTGACGCTCGGACGCGAGCCGCTGGAATCTTACCATCAATTCGGCGTCTTGCCCGTGAGCTTTGCTTTTTTCGGCCTGTCCGAGAATTATTTTTATTTCTTCCATCCGCTTATCCAAAAGATGGCGCCGAAGATTCGTAAAACAGCTTTTAATCTCTGACAGCGGATCTTTTATTTCAAAGTTTTGACTTTCCAATTCTATTTTATTGAGATAATTTTTCAAGTGGTCTGGCGTATCGCGATAAATTTTTTCATAATTGAATTCTCCATCGCTTTTTTTGAAATGCTCCAGAGCCAGCGCGAAGGTAAAATTTTTCAGCGGAGAAAAGTCAAAATCCCGAATAACGTCAAAATGCAGATTATGTTTTAAAAGCAGAGAAACGAGATGGTCTCCGAACACTTCTTCCCGCGGCTTGTTCGGCGATTTTTGAGCCGTTTCGCGCGTTATCTCGTCAATTTCGGACGGAACATCGTTGCCTTCACGATTTCGCTTCAACTCGCCGATAACGACCTCTTCTCTAACGCCGAGCCGTCCGGCCAGTTCGGCTATCCAATGCGCCTGCTCTATTTGATTGGGAATTTGCCGAATTTGGGGCAAAAGAATCTTCGCGATCTCTTTTTTATTTTCCGCCGAATCGGCTTTAAATTTATTGAAGACCTTTTCAAAATAGTAATCCATTATCGGCTTGGCCGTTTCGGCTTCCGTCTCAAGACGACAGGGATGGCTCAGGGCGTAATCGGCCGGATCTTTTCCTTCGGGCAAAGTAAGAACGCGGATATTAAAGCCCAAATTCCGGGCAAGATCAATGCCCCTGTCCGCCGCTTTCTGGCCGGCCTCGTCCATATCAAAAGCCAAAATGAGATTGTCCGAGTAACGCTTGAGAATCGCGAGCTGAAAAGGAGTCAGAGCGGTTCCGGAAACGGCGACGCAATGTTTCAATCCGTCCTGATGGCTCATGATCAAATCCATGTAGCCCTCCACCAAAACGCATTTTTCCCGCCTTCTTATCTCCTGTTTCGCGAAATTCAAACCGTAAAGAACTTTGCTTTTGTCGTAAACGAACGTCTGGGGACTGTTCAAATATTTCGCTTCTTTGTCCGCGTTTTCTTTGAAAATTCTTCCGCCGAAACCGATCGGCTGACCGTGCAAATCAAAAATCGGAAAAATTATCCGGCCGCGAAATCTGTCAAACCATCGGTTCTCATTTTGTTTTTTAACCGCGAGCCCCGCTTTCTCAACGTCGGCGGCTTTGTATCCTTTCGCGATTAAAAAATTCAAAAGCTCGTCCCAGGACTCGCTCGCCCAGCCGAGCCGGAATTCTTTGATTGTTTCGTCTTTCAAACCGCGTTCTTTAAGATACTTTTTCGCTTCTTTGCCGACCGCGGCAGTTTCCAAATTTTTTTCAAAAAATCCCGCCGCCATTTCGGAGATGTCGCAGTATTTCCGGCGTTCGCTTTTTAATTTCGGGTCCTCCCTTTTTAAAATAACGCCGGCTTTTTGGGCTAAAATTTTTAAGGCGTCAACGAACTCAATCCCTTCAATTTTCATCAAAAAAGAAAAGACGTCTCCGCCTTCGCCGCAGGAGCCGAAACACCGCCAAACCTGGCGCGAGGGCGAAACCATGAAAGAGGGAGTCCGCTCGTTGTGAAACGGGCAATTCGCGCGCCAATTCGCTCCGGCTTTTTGCAACCGAACATACCCGCCGATGACTTCAACGACATCAATCCGCGATTTTATCTCGTTAATTTGAGAGTCCATAATTTAGACCTCTTGCGAATTTGCAGTTAAACTATACCACGAATTTTATTAGATGCAAATCTCGTTAAAAAGAAAAAGCTCCGCGGGAACGGAGCTTTTATTTTTTTCTTTAATCAGTGAAATTGCTCTAATTTTTCCTCCATAATCTGATTAAACGTGTAAACCCTGTTTTTTCCCGTCCTTTTTGCTTCATAAAGCGCGCGGTCGGCGAACTCCACCCACATTTCCGGATCGCCGGAGATTTCTTCACCAAAAGCGGCAACGCCGAAAGAAGCGGTAACGCGTAGAATCTCCGAATCTTTAACAAGAATTTCCTTTGCCATCAAAGCGTTTCTCAACTCTTCGGCTTTTTGAGCGCCTTCTTTTTCTCCGGCACCCAACAGCATGACTACCATTTCTTCCCCGCCCCAGCGGCCGGTGAAATCGGTATCCCTCGTGTGTTGTTTCAATATCGCCGCGACTTCCTGTAACACCTTGTCACCGCTCAAGTGGCCGTAAGTGTCATTTACTTTTTTAAAATTGTCTATGTCAAGAAAAATCAGAGCCGCGTCCTTAATATAGAATTTCTGCCGGCGCTCGGGATACGCTCTGCCGAAATGTATTTCTTTCGCCACCCGCATCAGTTCTTCTTCAAAAGCCCGGCGGTTTTTCAAACCGGTTAACTTGTCGTTCACCGCCATCTCTTTGTAATTTTCAACCTCATTTTCCAAATAGCCAATCACATTCAGCGCTTCCGTTAATTGTCCTTGCAATAAACGCACTTTTGCTTTCAACGCTTCAGGGTTTTCCTCTTCGGGTTTTTCAATTTTTTCAACCGACGCGGACATTTTTAACTCCTCCGATTTTTTAGAAATTTCAGGATTACTCATGTTGATTTTTCTTAATTTTTCTAAATATATCACAAAATAAACATTCGGTCAAACCCCGTTAGAAGTCCGGTGCGCTTACGCACCGGCAGTCGCCGACGGCGACTTACTTCTAACGGGGTCAAATCAAAAAGGGCATTTTTAAAGCCCTTTTAAATTGAATTCTAATTGGAAACTATATCGTCAATTTCTTCTTTGTCCAGCGTTCGCCAGTTTATTAAGCGTTGTCCGTCGCGCCGTCAGAATCTCTTTCGCGGCCGCGTGGCGTTCGTCAATGATTCTTTTCACTTCCATGTCTATCAATTTCGCGGTTTCGTCCGAATAGTCCTTAACATGGCCGAAATCCCGGCCCAAAAATACCTCCTTATTGCCGTTCCCGTACAAAAGCAATCCCAGATTGCTCATTCCCCACTGGCAGACCATGGCTTTGGCCAATTGCGTCGCCCGCTCAATGTCGTTGCTCGCGCCGTTGGTCACTCCTTCACCCAACAATTCTTCGGCAACCCGGCCGCCCAAAAGCACGGAAATTTCGTCCAAAAGATAATCTTTGAAGTACAGGCGCCTGTCTTCCTCAGGCAAAGAATGAGTCGCTCCCAACGACAGGCCGCGGGGAATTATCGTAACTTTGTTGACGGGGTCGGTGTTTGGCAAACTCTTGGCGACAAGAGTATGCCCTGCCTCGTGGTACGCCACAATCCGTTTTTCTCTCTGATTCATTATTTTGCCTTGAGCCAGACCCATTATCACCCTGTCCTTGGCGTCTTCAAAATCACTTCTCTCTACTTTCTGCTTATTCCTTCTTCCGGCGATCAGAGCCGCTTCGTTAACCAGATTCGCGAGATCCGCCCCGACGAATCCGGGCGTTGCTCGCGCGATGTCGGTTAAGCTTGTGTCGTCGGCCAGAGGAATGTTCTTGGCGTGAATTTTTAGAATTTCTTCGCGGCCCTTGATGTCCGGTTTGTTTATCACTATCTGACGGTCAAAACGTCCGGGTCTGACCAAAGCCGGATCCAAAACATCCGGGCGGTTGGTCGCGGCCATCACTATCACGGTTTTATCCGATTCAAAACCGTCTATTTCAATCAAAATCTGATTCAGGGTCTGCTCGCGTTCGTCGTTTCCTCCGCCGAATCCGGCGCCGCGCTGTCGGCCGATCGCGTCCAACTCGTCAATGAAAACGACGCAGGGCGCGTTTTTTTTCGCCTGCAGGAAAAGGTCCCTGACTCTCGCCGCGCCGACGCCGACGAACACTTCAACAAATCCGGAACCGCTTTCCGAAAAAAACGGGACATCGGCTTCTCCGGCAACCGCCCTGGCAAGCAGGGTTTTACCCGTGCCCGGCGATCCGACCAGAAGCACTCCTTTGGGTATTTTCGCCCCGAGTTTTTGAAATTTTTCCGGACTTTTCAAAAAATCAATGACCTCTTTTACTTCTTCCTTCGCCTGATCACAGCCGGCCACGTCTTTAAAAGTAATTGACGGCTCTTTTGAATCTTTATCTTTGGCAAATTTTCTCGCCCGGGACGATGTGAATTTATTAATTTGGTTCGGTCCGGCTCCGCCGGCCCTGGAAGCAAGGCGCATAAAAAGAATAATGGGAACGATTATGATTAAAATCCAGAAAATATAGGACCAGGACGAAGACGCGGGCGAAGTTATTTTCACTTCAATCTTTTTCTCCCGCAAATTATTAATGAAATCCAAATTGTCGGCTAAACCGGGAGGCGCGTTAATTTGATAAACGATTGAGTTCGTCGTCACCCACTTCAGCTTATTTGAACCGGTTTCAATCTCAACCGCCTCCACTTCGCCCCTGTCAAGCGCGTCCAAAAAATCGGTAATTGAATCGTGGCTCTGCGCGGCCTGCCTCATTGATTTCGTCACCTCATCCATATCTTTATCCCAAGAAACAACATAATAGACGGGAACGCCGATCAGCGCGATCATCAAAGCGACATAGAACAGAGTTTTGCCTATACTTTTCATTTCCTCATCTCCTTTCGGTAAATTTAGAAATTTTAAAAGATCCTTTTATCTGCAATTTAATCAAACATTGGACGAGATGTCAATCATCATTTTTCCCTGAAAAGCCGGGCCGAGTTGATCAGGGGCAAAAAATCGGTGATAAAATTGTAAAACGCCGCGAAGGCCGGACCGAACACTCCCGAAAAAACAAGGGCAAATCCGATTGCGTTTGAGAAAAACCAAATTACGATGTCTCCTTTGATGACCGACAGCGTCTTTCGTCCCAACAATATAATTTCGGAAATTCGCCCCAAATCATCCGGAAGAATAATGGCGTCGGCGGCTTCAACGGCAACCGCCGTTCCGGTCCCGCCCATGGCGATGCCGATGTTCGCTCTGGCGAGCGCCGGAGCGTCGTTAATGCCGTCCCCAACCATGCCAACCGGCCCCGACTCTTCCTCAACGGCTTCAAGCGCGAGTAATTTTTCTTCGGGACTCATTGAAGCGCGGAATTCTTTAATGCCGAGGGCCCGCGCGACGTCCGCGGCGACTCGCGGATTGTCTCCTGTAAACATAATTATTCGCTTGACTCCGATGTCGGTTAATTTCTTAACGCTTTCGGCGGCTTCGGGCCTGGGAATATCGTCAAGAACAAAAGCTCCGATGAGTTTTTTATTCAAAAACGCGTAGGCCTTCGCCCTGCCGGCCGCGAACAAATCTTTATATTTGTCTTTTATCGCGCTTTCGGAAATACCGGCCGGAACAAGAATGCTTTCGTCACCTATCACTATTTCGTCATTTCCGCGTCTCGCAATAACCCCGCTGCCGCCGTAAACTTTAAATTCGTCCGGGTCGGGAATTTCACCAACGCGCTTCATCGCCTCCCTGAAGATGGCCCTTGCCACGGCGTGCTCGGAAAATTTTTCCGCGACGGCGGCCGATTGCCAAAATTCATTTTCGGAAACGCCGGGTTCAATTTTGACGTCCCGCACGGAAAAGACGCCGTAAGTCAGCGTGCCGGTTTTATCCAAAACAAGAGTCCTCATTTTTGACAAAACATCCAGCCATTCTCCGCCTTTTATTATGACTCCCCGCTTGGCGGCCCTGCCTATAGCGGCGGTCATGGCAAGCGGTATGGCGACGGCAATGTCATCGGCGCAGGCGACCAAAAAAATCGCCACGGTCATTGAAACGTTGCCGCTCAAAAAATAAGTCGCGGCTCCGGCAAGCGCGACAACCGGAAGGAACAGCGCGGCGAACTTGTCGGCGATTTTTTCCGGCCGGGATTTGTTTTCCGCGGCCTTTTTCATTAATTCAACCATTCGTTCAAGCGTGGATTCTTTGCCGACCCTTTCCGCCCTGACTTTCAAAATTCCGGATTCATTCAAGGTTGACCCGAAAACCTTGTCGCCAATCACCTTTTGCGCCGGCAATGACTCGCCGGTCACGGAGGACTCGTTCACCGACGCGCCGCCGAATATCACGACGCCGTCAACCGGTATCCGCGCTCCGCTTTCAACCACAATGACGTCGCCTTTCTTAATGTCCTCCGCGAACACCTCTTCTTTTTCTCCGTCTTTTTCCCTGAAGGCCTTCAGGGGTTTTAATTTCAAAAGTTCTTCAATCGCGCGGCTTGATCTTGTTCTTGTGTTCCATTCAAGCAGTTCGGCGAACAAAAGCATCAAGGCGATAAAAGCCGCGGAACTGAATTCGGCGGTGACGAAAGACACAATAAGCGCGGCTGAATTGAACGTTTCAATGGAAACGCGGCGCTCGAAAAGCAAGACGCGAAACGCCTGCCAGAATGTCGCCAGAGAGCCGAGCAAAGCGGCCAAAAGAACGGGAAGACGATAATCCGAAAAAAAATATGAAAAACCAAAGGCGCCCGCGATAAGCGCGATTAAAATAAACTCTCTGATTGGAGAGGCAATAATCTTAGCGGCCAATTTGCACAATTTTTTTGATTTCTTCGTAAAACTCACCAAGATACGACAATTTGGCGTATGCCAAAAACATTAAGCTCAAGGCGGCGTAAAAAGCGAAATGGCTGAAATAAATAATTTGATAACCCGCGATTCCCAAATACTCTTCCAAAAATTCGTAAAAAATACCAAACAGCGCCGCCAGCATTATCAGCGCGATTGCCGCCACCAAATAATTCACAAAACCGACGGCTATCGGCACCAATTTTCTGATTTGAAGCATCTTGAAAATTCCGTAAAAACCCGCGCCAAACAACGCCAAAACGTACGCGAACGGCATCCAGCTGTCCGGTTCCAAAGATATTAATTCAGGATTGATCAAAAACGCCGCTATAAGAATGAGAATGGCGGCGATTATGCCGCTCAACAACATTATCAAACGCGAGGTTCTCCCGTGATACACTTTTAAAAACAGTTCCGCCCCGATAGCAAGGGTGAGAATGCTTATCAAATAAAAATTGACGACGTTCGCGAACGTGGCGTCTCGGTATATTTTAAATACCATCATGCTCGTGAACTCAACGATGTGAGAGACGGTGAAAACGATGAAAGCCACCAAGCTCGCGTACAAAAATTTTTCCAAAATCGGGTCAAACGTGTAGTAATGGACAAAAATTCTCGCGACGGCCAGAATGATGAATAATACGGCAATAAGATGAATAAGACCCAAATTAAAGAAAAGTCGCCCTCCGCCGGCAAACTCGACCATTAAAATAATAATGACGTTTATGATTGCCAACGAATATGGATTGAAAATTTTGTCTAAAATTGCTTTCCCGTTAAAAATTTGCGTTGTCATGGTTAATTCGTAAAATTTCTAATGAATTCATTTTATCAAAAATTGCGGAGGGGGCGAGATTAGAACTCGCGATACCTTTCGGTATACCCGCTTTCTCCCGACAATTATTTTCTACTGCGCGGAGGAGGCGAGATTCGAACTCGCGA
>Ga0209542_10010242_pt1 | contig 16969 bp, 18 predicted proteins | sample RifCSPhighO2_01_FD_184028 | JGI IMG/M metagenome (GOLD analysis project Ga0209542, IMG submission 184028) | Soil microbial communities from Rifle, Colorado - Rifle CSP2_plank highO2_0.1 (SPAdes) (version 2) | ecosystem: Environmental > Terrestrial > Deep subsurface > Rock core/Sediment ...
CCAAATGAAGCAACACAAAATAAATTACAGCCAGAAGCAATTGCTGGCTTATTCTTGAGGTTAATTGAAAAATGAGTAATAGAAATTATAGAGTAAGTACCCCATGCAAGAATAACCGTATACTACAATCACTTTCTTGGCGAATAAGATTTATAAACCTAAATTCTTTTTATTCAATGAAAAGAAGGAAATTCTTAAAATGAAAAAAGAAAATGCGGTTTTTATTATATCAGGCATTATAATTCTTGCATTGATAATCTTGATTATTTTTTCAAGCTTTATAGTGCCAATTTTCCAGAAAATTCCTCAAAAACAAGGAAAAATAGTTCATGTCCAGAAAATGCCTGTTAATTTTGAAATTGTTGAAAGCTATATAATCGGGTTTAATACTGACAGGAATTTGAATTTCGGGCAGGTTGGAAGAGGGTCAATTGCAACAAAAAAAATAACAATAATTAATGTGTTCAAAGAAAAAGTAAATGTTTCTATCAAAGTTGATGAAAATATATCAAAATTTATTTTTACAAATGAAACTGGCTTTGTATTAAACATAAATGAGAACAAAACAATTCCAATTTCAGTCAGTGTCAATAAAAGCGAGGAATTTGGAAATTATTCTGGATTTTTGGAAGTTGTTATGGAGAGAGTTTAATAAAAAGGATTATGACTTAATTTCTTGCTTTAGGTTTAAGCGAAGAAATTTATCAAACGATTTTGTTAGTCTGTTGCAGGAAAAGAAGTGAGGGCAAGCAAATTGGAATGTGAGAAAACCATTTTTTTAAAATCAACCAAGGTTCTAGCTGATGAAGAATTGTAGACTCACAAATAATTTGAGAGTTAGGTTATGCTAAATTTATAACTTGACATAACAAAGAAGCAGTGCATTTAAGAAGATTTTTTATATACATTTTTATCATAATCTTTTTCTTTTTTATACTTGTATGCCAGATAGAAGATTATCAGGAGAAGAAGGAAGATTAAAATCCAAAGCCATGAGAACCTGTTAAGTGAGGGTATTTCAAATAATCTTTCTTTTATTTCAATATAAATGGGTTCTGAAACTACTTTGACTCCTTTTAGATAAACCTCAAAAGTAAGAGGGTAAATTCCAGGCCTGGGATTTGTAGGTATTCCAGACATATTGAAATTCGCGTTCCTGTTTGAAATCTCTGTAATAATGAAGTCATTCATTGAGAAATGCGAGGAATTAGTCTTGAAAATAATGTCTGTTAAGTCATCTGTTGTAGAAAAGCTTATTTTTAAAACAAATTCTTCATTCTTATAAACAGAGCTTGGAGAATTAACAAACAAAGAATATAAAGCGTTTCTTAGGTATCTGTTTTCTTCTTCATCTTCCTGGCATCTTGATGCATTGTTTATTGCGCTACATTCAGGGCATTTTATTCCGCATGAAAAGAAACCATCCATGCTCCAGCTACTGCATAGTCGCTGAGATTCTCTTTCACAAGTTCTGACTCTCCAGATATAATAATGGCATCCAAAGATATTCTCTTTTACAGGAGAAGTTGCGAAAAGAAGAATCTTTTTTTGAGAATCAATTATTCCAAATTCATATTCATCATAAGTCTGGTCATTATCAGGGTCTATTCCGGATTCCCATTCCAAAGTTATCTGCCCTGGGATTGTGTCTTGCTTGTCAGTAAGTATTGGAGGAGAAGGGGGGGAATTTCCTACTGTAAAATAATCATAAACCCATTCAGAGCAGCAGTAATTATTGCAGGTTCTGACTCTCCAGATATGATTTGAAAAACTCAGATTGTTAATTTTCATTTCTTTTTTTCCAAAGCTGTTGGACCTTACTGCTGGATTTGAATCCAGCTGAAATTCATCATAAACAGCATAATCTTTTTGATCAGGATAAGAAACCCAATCCAGTGTTGCAGATGATTGATGTGAGTTAGGCTCATCAGTCAAAAAAGGTCTTATAGGGGGGAGGCATAGTCTGACATTCACTTCAGCTGCCTGGAATTCATTGGATACTCCATATGCTATTCCAGATTCCAAGCCAAGAACAGTATCTTTTTCAGCATACACTGTAAGCATACTTAATTTTGGAAGATTGAGATTGGCAGTAACATAATATCCAGATTCTTCAGAAGTTGTCTCTCTTGCGCATCCAACAGAACATTCATTGACTGTAACAGTCACTCTTGCATCAGAAATATTCTGGTTTTCTGTGTTATAGATATATCCTTCACATGTGCCTATATACACATCTGCATTTATCAACTTAATCAAAATCAAAACCACACAGAGGAACAATAAAATTTTTTTCATTTTATTGCATATTAAATATGTTTAGTATTAAATCTTCTTTGGAATAAATAAAAAAACCCTCTTCCTGGTCAATTGTGCCAAAAGGGTTTTTTAAGGATTTCTGGCTGAAAATGTCAAATTCCTGCCTTGATAAATTCCATTTCATGATATATCTGTACTGGTATTCTATGGGCAAGGTAAGAGAATCTATTGTTTTTGAAAAACCCAGCTGATAACTTGGCGCATTCCATCCTTCTACAAGATTCCTTGATTCATCTCCAGGAGATGTTCCATTCACATCTAAATAAGAATTAGAGTAAAAATAAATAAAATAACTCTCATCATCATTTAAATCAGGGACTGGATTTCTTGATGATCTTGGGCTGAAAATGTCAAATTCCTGCTTTTCTTGGTTCCATCTCATAATATACCTGTAATTATTTTCTGCAGATGAAAAAACATTTGAAGCATTTTTGTCTATAAGGTTCCTGCAGAATGAAAAAAAATTCCAGCCTTCACCAAAATCCAATAAACATTGACTTTCAATAATATTTATATTCAAAGAACCTGCTGTACCAGCAGCGCTTACAAATCTGATAAATAAAATACACAAAAATATATTTGTTAAAAAAATCAATTTTTTTTTCATGAATTTTAACCTCTTTAAACAATATAGAGTAAAAAATAAGACTTGTTTTATTTTTTACTCAGTCTCATCAAGTCTAAACAAACGATTTGCAGTTGTCATTCTTTATTTAATGCAGTTAATTTCAAATCGTTTGAACAAATCAACACTTTTAGGTGTTGATAATATACAAAGACTTGATGATATTGAAAATGATTATTTTCATATTTTAACATAGAATCTTAGGTTTTAAAATATTACTAATCTGGATTTTGCCAGAAAATGGCATGGATAATATTTAAATATCTTGTTTATTTAGCTTTTATAATAGTGTGAATATGGCATTTAATTTTTTAAAAAAAGACGCAGGAGAAGCTCCTCCGGATGTTGGAAAAGAGGATGAATATGAGGAAAGAAAAAGAAAGGAAAACAAAAAAAAGGTTTCAGATTCTGAAAAAAAAAGAGATGAGTTAGGAAAAAAAGGAGAGGAATTAATCAGCCAGATAGAAAATAAAAAGAACCCTGCAAAAACCCCTGCAGGCTCGAGCATTTCCAATGAAAAAACAAGTTTTGAATTTGAGAAAATAAACGCTAAAATCGAGGCAATGAATTCTTTGATGAAGGGATTTAACGAGAGATTTTCAAATGTCAACCAGCAGGTTGGAGAAATAAGGGCAATGACCCTTAACAATGAAAAAGCTATTTTAAAGTCAAACCAGGATGCTTTAAAGGCAGTTGATATTGTCAAAGAGGTCCAGCCTGAAAAATTAAGGCTGGATTTTCAAAGGCTTGAAATGAAAATAAATTCCCTTGATGAGAGATTAACCTCAAACAAGCAGTATGCAGAAAGCCTGATGGAGGAATTTAAAGAAATAAAAAGAAAGGCAGGCATTTTTGATGGAGGGGTAGCAATATTAAAATTAAATGAGGACGTTAAAAAAGATTTGGTTGAACTGCAGAAAATGGGCGCAAAAGTAAGACTTAATACAGACAAATCCGAGCAGATTTTCATTGAACTAAAGAAAAATTTTGAAGAAGAAGAGAGGCTGAATAAAATAATTGACAATCTGGACAATTCTTATTCCGGATTGCAAAAAGAAATTGAAGGATTAAAACTTGACTATTCCAGGATAGTTTATGCTGATGATTTTGAGAACTTAAAAAGAAACATGAACAGTAAATTTGATTTTATTGACAATGCAGTAAATGAATTTGATGAACTGAAAGATAATAATGAAAGGATGATGCAGCTTGCTGAAAAGACAATTTTGATATCGAAAAAGAACCATGAGGATATAGATGATATTGCTATGACAATAGGGGATGATAAAATAAAAAGAGTAAGCGAATATGAAGATGAACTAAATTCTATTCTAAAAATAATTGACAGCCTTGCAGGTCAAATTTCAGCCATAAAGAAAAAAATAGGGATTGATGACAGAAAAATCTCTGTCAATCATGACAGGAAAAAAATCATGGACAAAAATAATATAACCTTTAAAAATATTGAAGTTTCTCCAAAGGTTTCAAAGCCACTGATTGCAAGAAGAAAAAACACAATCGAGAATGTCAAGAAAACAAACGAAGAGCTGGAGAAAAAATCCATTGACAGAATAAAAAATTTTAATGAGATTAAAAAAATCTAGGGTTTTTGACAATCGGTATTTATTCTTTCAGCTTGTTTTCCAAGTCTTTTATTTTTTCGTCAATATTCTTTTTTTTCAGAGATTTTTTGCTTCTAATTTTAGATTTCTTCATTTCACTCAAGAAACTCATAACTCCCAATTTTTTATACATAAGGTAAATAATGAATATTAAAATTAAAATCAAGGCAAACATCAATATCCAAGTTACTATCCACATTAAATATTCCATTTTTCTTTCAGGTAATGATATTTTTGGTATTATTTCAACCTTTTTTATTTTTTTATCTACATTATCTATGCAAACATCAGCCTCTTTTATATTATCTTTTGCATTAATAAACTCTTCTTTGCCAATATTATTTTTTATAATATCTATCAAATTTTCGCAATTTTTCAATTCTTTTAATAAATTTTCATCTGGAGCCTTATTCTTGACACTTATTATTCTGTTATTTAATCTTTCAACCTCTTTAAGAAAGTAGTCCTTCATATCAATAACTATTATTTTTCCCAATTCTTTTTTTGTTAATTGAGATGTTTTTACAGAATAATTAAAGTTTAATTCCCCTTTAAAATCAGTAATTAAAAATTTGATTTCAAACTTCTGGACCTTTCCTTTTTTTAATAAATCGTTTTTTAATGGGCTTATTGTGTAAAATTTTGAATCAATGCCTTCCAATTCCAATGCTATATTTGCAAGGTCTTTTTTCCCAATATTGTTTATTTCTAAATTAACTACCTTTTCAATATTTTTTGTCAAATAGATTATTTTTTCAAAATTTTGGATTGTAAAATCTGCTTTTTCCTCAGTTGTTGCTCCACCTCCTCCACCTCCGCCTCCTGATGGAGGAGTTACAGGGCAGACTCCGCAGTCAGATGAACAGGAAGAACAAGTTTCATCTCCGTTGCAAGTTCCGTCACCGCAAGTTATATTTCCAGAGGTTGTTGTAAATAGTTCATAAGCTCCTGCTGTTTCTGTTCCTGAATATCTTCCTAAGAAAGTTATTTTAACGTTTCCAGTATAGGTTGTTGATGGAGAATAATATTTTGTCAATGACTGCCCTCCTGAAACTGCAAAAGTTTCTCCTCCTGAATTTAATTGAGCATTTGTATCAGTTCTTGTTAAGTTCCAGCTTAAAGTTAAATCAGTGGCAGTTGTTCCATTATTATGAACTATTACAGAGATATTAAGATAATTTATAGTTGAGTTTATTATTGTTATTGTTCCTACATCAAATAATGCCCCTACTAATTTCCAAAACTGGTTTGAGTAATAAGAGAGTGAAGATTTTGTTGCATTGACAACGGTCTTCCATTGTCCTGTTGTCTGGGAAGAAGGAACAGAATAAGTATAGTTATATACCCCTGTTTGTTTTGAAGTCATGTCTGTTGGCCCGGTTATTAAATTTTCCAAAGGGTCATATAGAGATATTTTAATTGAATCTGGATTTGAATAAATTCCATTTAAACTAAAATAAGCTTCTGCATAATAATCATTGGATGTTTGAACCTCTGGGTAACCCGCAATATCCAAATAATAAACTGTGGCATTGGCTCCTCCGCCACCTCCTGCACTTGAAGAATTAACCTGAATATTAAAATTAGAAGAATTCCAGAAATTTCCATAGAGGTCTGTGTAAGTTACATTTATAGTATAAGTAGATTCTGTTAGTGGAACAGAAACTATCCAGATTGCTGTTTTTGTTTCATTATTATTAAAATTTCCCATTGATAAGTTTTGGGAATAATTAGAGATAAAAATAAAATCATTTGGAACATTCAGGTAAGCATAGATATCTTTTAAAACATCAGTTGCATTTAACTGAGAGGTTATTCTTATTAATGAAAAAGGCATGGCTGTTGAAGGAGCAGCTTCATTCTGAGTTGTTGCATTGGGTTTTCTTATTGTAAAAGACTGCCAGTTCATAGAGTTATTTAAATTTCCAGTTGTGTCATTGGCATAGACTTTAAATTCATAATTTCCAACTGCAACTGCGGTCCAGCTGACATTGTAGGTTTCTGCAGAGTCATTTCTCATTGTTAAGTTTGTTTGAGGGGTTGTGTTTATTGAAACCCATACTGCCCTTATATTAGGTTCAGATACATTTGCATAAAATTGAATAGTTTCTCCTGAAGAAATATCAGATTCAATCCATTGAGCAGTTATGTTTGGAGGAATGCTGTCAACAAGGCTTCTTATATTAAAAGCTGAATTAGAAGAATCATTGGAGGTTATATGAGAGTCATTGACAATTATTGTTATGAAATAACTTCCATATAACCCTGTTGTATTCCATGAATAAGAGCAGTTGTTTGCTGTCAAGGTTGAACTGTCTGCATCTGTGCAATATTTAGTTAAATTTAAATTTAAGGCAATTAAATTTGTTGTTAAATTTTGAATTTCACTATAATAAATATTTCCCGCCAAATAATCTAAATCTGAATCAGAAACATTGAATTTTATTGTTGAGTTTCCCAGGGATTGATTGAAAGTTTCCCCTCCATTTGGCTGAATAACAGTTATATTCGGGGCATGGTTAACATAAAAATAACTTTGATTTATATTTGAACAATTTTGGCTTCCTGAATCACACACTGCTGCGTAAAAAAGAGTTGTTCTGTTATCAATTGACAAAACAGAATAATTGCAGGAGGAAATAAAAGAAGAGGAGGATTGAGAAGAGCCTTCAAGGGAATTGTTGCAGTAAGTTTTATCATTGCATCCTGTTAGATAGGAAATATTTGAGGAATTGCAGACAAAGAATTGCGCTGGATTTCCTTCTAAATCAGTCCAGTTTACTGTGAAATTTACCTGCTCTCCAATTTGTTTTGGCGATGATAAAATAGAATTCTGCGATAAATTATTTATGGTAGGGACTGCGTTGGAGGTGTAATCTATGATTATTTTTGGCCTTTGTGATGATTCTTCTGCATCAGAGGATGCAAAATCTGTAAAATTTCCTGCCTGAGAATCATTTGAAATAAAGATTAATCCTAAATTTTCATAGCTCCCATTTACCCAGCCTCTCACAAGAGAAGTTATTGTAAAATTATAAAAATATCCAGAGGTATTTGAAAAAACAGCATAATCTATTTCTTCTGAATAATCTCCTCCTGCAGTCGCCCATGAATTTGAAGAATTGAAGCTTGTCCAATTGACTGTTGTTTCATTCCAGGAAGAAGTCAGCCTGTAAATTTTTATTGTGCGATTTCCAAATCCTGAAGAAGAGTTTAGATATAACTGAAGTTTTGCATTTGTTATTGTGTTTACTGAACTTACATTTGAAATATTAAATTCAACTATGAATCTGTGTTCCAGCCCTGAAATTATTTTTCCCACTCTTAGAAAAGACTGGGCGCCAAAATTAGCTCCTGAATTTTCCCTTATATAAGCATCTTTTCCTTCTTCTGCACCTGGCTGGGATTCAAAAATGGTTGAATTAATAAAAGGCAAGACTATAAATAAAAATAAGAAAATTATTACAATTATTTCTAAGATAAGCATTCTCTTTTTTTGCATGGATTAATAAAGATTATTCGGTTTTAAAATCTATTGATGATTATTTTTACAGAAATCAGAAGACTCTATTAAACTATAGTAAAAGACAGAAATTTTTCCTTAGAAATTTCTGCTTTTCCTAATAAGTCAAGGAAATAAAAAGCATTTATGCATCTAAATAAATATTAATTATAGGAAATAACATTAATTTCCGTATATTTTGCTATGTTATTTCCTAATAATCAAATAACTAACGACTTCCGATTATTAAAGTTATTTGATATAAATGCTTTTTATTTGACACAACGATAGAGGAAATTTCAGTGCGAGAAAATTCTTTCAGAAGGATTTTCTGCACAGAAAATCCATTGGATTTTCATGTGTCATTGACTATAAGGATAAAATAATTTTTATTATATAACCTATAGTGAAAGACATAAATATTTTATCTATTTTTACTAGGTTTAAATCAGTTCAATTGAATCATCTTTTTTACCATTTATTTTAAAAATCTCTCTTTGCAATTCTTTTATATACTGAGCAAAAAAAGATAACTATATCTCTCAAGAATTTTTAATTCTTGATGACTATCAGGAATTTGCATTCCTGAAGCTTTAGGATGCAGAATATTTTGCTTCTTTTTTAGCTCGGTATCCTAAAAACAAGTGCCTGCAACAAACCCACACTTAAAAGTGTGGGTGGCACATTGTTTTTTTGATCTTTAAAAAAGTGATAAAATAGCTTTTATTAATATAAACCCAATTATTGTTATTGTTATTATTTTTATTATATCTAATAACATATCAGCCGGACCTGTTCTTCTACTCATTTTTTGAAAACCTCTTTTTGCAATGTTTTTATTTCAGCTTTAATATTTATTAAGTGTTCATGTATTTTAAGCTTTTCTGATAATCTATTTTGTTCAATTTTTTGATTATCTAATTCTTGATTAATTTCATTTATTTTCATATAAACTACAATTATAATACTTACAGAAATTGCAATAATTAAAATAAAATTATTGCTTAAAAATTGTTTTAATCCAATTTTTTCTAGGTTTATTGAAATGGATAGCAATGCAGTGAGAATTAGCCCTATTATTGTGATTAGAATATCTTTTGATTCAATTTTCATAAAAATTCTTCTTTATTAGCCACTAATAAACATTTATATATGATGAAATAATCTTCAAATTATGAATAAGGATACTGAAAAAACATCCAGGGAAAATGTATTGTTTGATTCAGAAGAAATAAATGGAATTTCAATAAAAGGTTATGATTTCAATAAAGGTGTTGATTATAATAAAATTTTAGACAGTTATCTGTCAACTGGATTTCAGGCATCGCATTTTGCAAAAGCAATTTATATTATTGATAAAATGATTCAAGAAAAAGCAACAATTTATCTCGGCTATACTTCCAATCTCGTCACCTCTGGGATAAGGGATATTATAAGGTATCTTGCAGAATATAAAAAAATTAATGTTCTTGTTACAACTGCCGGAGGAATTGAAGAAGATATTATAAAATGTTTGGGGGATTTTAAGTTAGGGGAATTTTCAGCTTCAGGGGAATTATTAAAAAAACAAGGAATAAACAGAGCTGGAAATATTTTTATTCCAAACTCAAGATACTGCAGATTTGAAGATTTTATTAACCCTATTCTTGAAAGATTGTATAAAAAACAGCAGGAAACCGGAGATATAATTTCTGTTTCGGAATTAATCAAATTATTAGGGAAGGAAATTAATAACCCTGAAAGCATTTATTATTGGTGCTATAAAAATAATATTGATGTTTACTGCCCTGCTATTACCGATGGAAGCCTTGGAGATATGATACATTTTTTTATGTATGAGCATAAGGATTTTAAAATTGATATTGCCAGTGATATTCATAAATTAAATGAGTACACTATTGTTCAGAAAAAAACAGGAATTATACTATTGGGAGGGGGAGTGATGAAACATCATATATGCAATGCAAACATGATGAGAAACGGAGCTGATTATGCAGTTTATATAAACACAGGGGAAGAATGGGATGGAGCTGATTCAAATGCCCGGCCTGATGAAGCAGTATCCTGGGGGAAAATTAAAAAGGACTCTGAATCAATAAAAGTTTTTGGAGATGCGACAATACTTTTTCCTTTGATTGTGGCAAAGACATTTGCTTTGAGTAAATAAAAACAGGATTTTTATATGGATGAAAATAATTTAGAAATAAGAAAATCTAGTGTGTCTGGAAAAGGTGTTTTTACAAAAAGACCTATAAAAAAAGGAGAGAGGATATGTTTTATGAAAGGTAAAATATGCACTATTAATCAAATGAGTGCTTTGGTTGATTGTGATTTGGAAGAAGGATCTGACCCTCTTGGAATTGACGATGAATTATACATGGATTTGGATGAATTGCACAGGTCAATTAATCATTGTTGCAACCCTAATTCATTTCTACGTGGAAAAAATGAACTTATTGCCTTAAGAGATATAGAAAAAGGTGAGGAGATATTTTATGATTATTCAACAACAATGAATGACAATAAAGAAAAAATTGAAAAATTAGGCGGAGAATTATGGACAATGGAGTGTAAATGCAACAGTGAAAACTGCAGAGGCATTGTAAGTCAATTTAAAGATTTGCCAAAAAATTTACAGAATTATTATTTGAAAAATAAATTTGTACCCAACTTTATTTTGAAGGCTTTTTATAAAAATTAATTATCTTCTTTTTTTTCTTATGCAGGAGCGAGGGTCTGTTGAATCATATACGCCTAATTTTCTTAGCACTTCATTTATATCAGGTTCATCAGGATCTGCAAAAGCATAGAACATGTCTAAATCTTTAATTGGAATACTGGTTTCTGTTTCTTCTTGAGTTAACAATGCTTCAAAGTCAAAAGGTTTTAATAAAATCTGTTCACGAACATATATCATTTCATTTCCTATTGTTCCTGGCTTGAATCTTTCTTCAAGAGAAACTAAATGAACGTTTGTATATTTTGACATTTATTTTTTATTAAATGTATGTTTAAAAATCTTTTGTAAAGGATGAACTCATTAATAGCTTTTTCCCACATAGACAAAATAGTCTGCAGGATTATTGCAGATTATGCATTTTTCCCCCTTAATCTTTTTTTCATCAATAAAAAGAGCTTTTGCGCCCTTTGTTTCAAATTTTATCATTTCTTCGCATTTTTCATTTTTGCACAAAGGAACAATTCCAACTTTTTTGCTTTCAATTATTTTTTTTATATCCTTTAAATTATCTGATGATTGAATTTTGCCTTCAAATAATTTTTTTGATTTATTAAACAAGTTTTTTTGCATTTCTTCTAAAATTTTTGGGATTCGCTTTTTTAAATTAATTATTTTAATCGGGTCTTTTTTAAGATTATCCCTTCTAAATAAAATAACCTGTTTTTTTTCCAAGTCTTTTGGACCTATTTCAATTCTGATTGGGATGCCCTTTAATTCATATTCATTAAATTTAAATCCCGGCCTTTGGTATTCCCTTTCATCTAAAATAGGATTAAATTCACTTAGTTCTTTTTGAATTTTTTTTGCTTCTGCAAGAACCTGTTTTTTTGTTTTTTCATCAAAAATAGGGATTATCACTATCTGATTAGGGGCTATTTTTGGAGGAAGAATAAGTCCTTTTTCATCTGAATGAACTGCAAACATTACCCCTAGCATTCTTGTTGATATTGCAAAGGTATTTTGATTTGCATATTGCGCCTTTCCAAATTCATCTAAGAATTTAATATTATAAGCCTTTGCGAAATTTTCACCATCATGATGAAAACAAGGGCCTTCTATTGCCTTTCCATTAGGAAGTATGTAATGAAATTTTTCTGAGAATACAGCACCTGCAAATTTTTCTCTTTCTGTTTTTCTTCCATAAACTCCATACAATGCCAAGAAATTTTCACATACCTCTTTGTAAGTTTTTTTAATTTCATCCCTTTCTTTAAGGGATTCTTTTTCATTTGCATAAACAGTATGCCCCTCATTCCATAAAAATTCTCTTGTCCTTAAAAATGGAACCGGATGCCTGAATTCCCATCTTATTGCATTATTCCATTGATTTAATTTTAAGGGTAAATCTCTCCAGCTTTTTATCCACTTGGAATAAGAAGGATACATTATTGTTTCTGAAGTTGGCCGAACAGCCAATCGTTCATTTAATTTTGTGTCTCCTGCATGAGTAACCCAGGCAACTTCAGGAGAAAATCCTTTTACATGCTCTTTTTCCCTAGATAATAATTTTTCCGGAATTAAAATAGGAAAATAACAGTTTTTGACTCCCAAATTCTTAAATCTTTTATCACATTCTTCTTTTATTTTTTCCCAAATTGCATATGCAGTTGGCCTGAAAACTATGCATCCAGAAACATCAGTATAATCCGCCAAGTCTGCTTTTAGCATTATCTGCGTGAACCAGTCTGAAAATTCATCTTTTTCAGCAGTTATTCCTAATTCAGATTTTTTCTCATTATTCACTTTTGTCATATAATATAATCTGAATAAAAGTATTTAAACTTGTTGAATTTATTTAGAGAATTCTATTAAAATTATTAAAGATGAGAAGCAGGGTAGAATATTAAGGGTAATTTTTATTGGTATTTATAAATAATCCTCAGTAACATAAATCTGTTTTATTTCTTGGGTCAATCCAATCTGGCTTATGCTGAATTACTGCTCCTGCTATGGGGAATGAAGAAATCAGAGTTTTATTCCTGCATTGTATTTCATAATCCTGGCAAAAATTGGTTTCATTGCAAATTGCTTTGGTATAAGTGTATTCCTGAATAAATTTGCTGTCCTCAATTGCCTGGCTGGTTAGTATAGTGTTTCCTGCTAATATTGGTTTAAATATTAAGAATGAAATTGATATAATAACAATTATAAGAAAAATGCTTGCTACAAAGAAAACTAATTTTTTGTTCATAAGAATATATTGGAAGAATATTAATAAGGTTTTCTTTTGATGCGATGTAACAAAAATAAAGGAAGTTTCGCAAACCTTTATTTTTCTTTTTTATTAATGTCAGTATAAATTGAATTGGGCAGAGTAAGAAAAACATATTTTTGTGTTTTATATACTTATAGGATAAGAAATTAATTTCAGGACAATTTACTTTTTCCTTTGATATAATAGGTAATTTTATAATCCATTAATTCTTAAATTTTTAGAGAGCCTGTAGTTCAATGGATAGAACACTTGGTTTCGGCCCAGGTGATCGGGGTTCAATTCCTCGCAGGCTCGTTTTTATCTACTGCAAGTAGTATGTCGTTTGTGGTTGGTGGTAACGGGTTGGTGGTAAAGATGAATATAGCTATAGTGAAAGACATAAGTTTTTCCTTAGAAATTTCTGCTTTTCCTAATAAGTCAAGGCGCATGAACTGTGGAAATATCAGCGTTCTTGACTATATAAAGTTTATAAGTTTGATAATTAAATAAAGATGGTTCAAGATTTTAAAAAACTACAAATATGGCAAGAGAGTTTTGATTTAGGCATTGATATTTATAAATCTGTTATACCCAATCTTCCAAAAGAAGAACTTATGGTTTGAGTTCTCAATTGAGAAGAGCCTTAGTTTCTATTAGTTCCAATGTCGCGGAAGGCACTGGCAAACGAACAAGCCGAGATTTTGCAAGTTATATTTACAATGCATTGGGAAGTACTTAAAAGTCGAAGAGATTCTTAAATTAGGAATAGGATATTTATGTAAAATATCTAAATAATCCAAATCCCAAAGATTTATATATCGGTAAGATTTATCTTACAATATACTATAAGGGGCAAAATAAAAATGGAAGAAATTGCAATAACCCAAATAAGTTCTAAAGGACAGATTGTAATACCTCGAGAAATGAGGCGAGATTTAAAAGAAGGGGATAAGCTTGTTGTGATAAAGAACAATGAGCAGATAATCCTTAAAAAAGCTGATAAATTTAGTAAAACTCTTGAAGAAGATTTGGAGTTTGCCAGAAGAACCGAAGAAGCATATAAAAGACATGAGAGAGGAGATTTTATAGAAATGAATGGAGATAAATTTATTAAAGAAATGAAGAAATGGTAGAATCTCGATAAGCAGTTATTTGTCAATGGTTGGTAGTTAATCATTGGTTTTTAAAAAGGGTTTTAAAAATGGTAATAATAATCTATGATAAAGATTTTCAAAGAAGCCTTGAGAAAAGAAAAGATAATATTTTTAGAGAACAAGTAAAAAAACAGATTAAAAGAATTATTCAAAATCCTGAAATCGGAAAACCTATTATGTACTCAAGAAAAGGAACAAGAGAAGTTTATATTGGTCATTTTAGGCTTTCATATAAATATCATTATGAAAAGGATACTATTGAATTTTTGGAAGTGTATCATAAAGATGAGCAATAAAATGGGTTCGAAAAAGTCTAAAGTTTCTGGAAATATATTACAAACCATAAACATTAGTATTACCAATGACAACTACTAATTAATTGAATCAATCATCTACAATTTTTTCAAGCCAGTCAACATCTTTTATCAGACCTAAAACATGCTGAGGAATTCTTGCTCCTATTTGCCTGCTATTAACACCATGAAGATAAACATCTATTTTTTGTTCTCTTAGAACTGAAAGAATTTTAGATGCATTCGAACCTTGTTTGTATGTAATCATATACCTTTGATTTTGGTTTTCTGTATCTGACATATTTATGGTTGTCTTAATAGGTTTTTAAGAATTTATACTGAATAATGATTATTATCCATTTTCCAATAATATTGCCAAAACAACACAGGCAACAATTATTATTGAAGAAATTATATTTCTTAGGGCAATTTTTTCTTTTAAGAAAATTTTTGCAAAAATGTAAATAAATACAGGAGTTAGTATAAATAGAATTGTTGTGAAAACAATCCCATAAACTTCATAGCCATAATACAAGATTATCCTGTAAATAACCCAGATTATTCCTGTTAATAATATGAATAAGCTTGTTTTCTTATCAGCTTTGAATTTAGGCCTGAAAATCATCCATGTAATAAAGAAAATTATCAGGCATCTTAAAAAATAAAAGGTAAAGGAATTATAATATTGAAGAATGAATTTTGAGAGAACTAATTCTATTGCAAAAAACAAGCTTCCCAATAATGCAGATGTTATATATTTGTCAAAGATTAAATGATGTTTTTGGACATGAGAGAGGACAAGAGTTGTGCTTGCTACAATTCCAAGTATTAATATGGAATAATTTCTTTCCAAATAATAAATTTGGAAGAAAAAACTCATTATAAAAGCCAATAATATTGTGAACAAGGGCTGCATTAATCTTATTGGCTCTAATATTGTAAGGTTTTCCCTTTTTAATGCTACAAATGTAAAAAGATTAGCCAAGATTGAAAAAAAGATTATTAAGAAAAAAACAAACAAATTTTTCAATAAATAAGCTTCTGGAGAGATTTTCCAGAAAAAGAAAATTAACGGAAGCATTGCAATTACAATGGCTAAAAAACCAAAAACAGTGTAATTTTTGTAGTTAAGATATTTCTTTTTTAAAATAATTTTTTCAATTGTCATTCCTGCTCCTTCTAGGAATGCTCCGATTATTGGTAAGTATATCATTCTCTAAGGCACCAAGTTTCCTTGAAGCAACCTCCTTTAAATTGGGACTTCGTCATAGCCTCTTTTTTGATTTAAATTTATTTAATATAGCAAGGACTAATAAGACTATTAGCAATATAAAGATAAGGAAATCAAGATTTATCTGGTTTTTTTTGATATTTATTGCATAACCTGTTAGATTGTTTAAATTTATTGACAGGGCAAATAAAGCAAAAATTCCTATTGTCCCTATAAATTTCAAAGCAGTTTCTAATCCGGATTCTTCTCTCTCTGCTGTTATAATTGCACCATGCCTTTTTGTTATTGTTCCGGGTTTAATTGGCTTGTTTAAATCATACTGAGGGTCTGAACGAAAGAATCTATAGCGAACTTCCTGGTTTGGCATTTCAAATAATTTTTTCAGGTCTACTTTTTTTAAGTTCAGTTCTGCCGCATAATTATAGCCTCTGATGTGATGCAAAATATTTCTTCTTCTGGTTTTTAATCTTCTGAGATTTTTATTTTCTATAGGCAACTCTTGTTTCTTTTTTCTAATGCTTTTTAATTCATCTAGAGCATCTTCTTGTGTTGGAGAGCCAATGAAATCCAAAAGGTCTGACCTGTTTGTTACATCTTGTAAAATTTGCCTTCCAAGATAACCAAAAAATTCATCAGTTAATTGTTCAGCCTTGTCGTGATATTTCGGGGTTTTTTTTAGAAAGTTATAAGCTCTTGTTAGCACTCTCGGTATCATTTGAGATTTTTGCCTTCTTAAATAAACTCTCAAGAAGTGTCCAATTTCCTCACCAATTTCATCGCCAGAATGAATTTTATTTTCAGAAATGTTTATTTCATTAAGTTTTCCATTATAATAAGATACCTTTGAGAGATTAACTCCAGGGTAATCTGATTCCGGAATTTTTATTCCTATTCTTCTTGCCATTTTAAATAGTAATTCATATACTCTTAGCTGTGTTTGCTGCTGACTATTGGAAGTATTAATATGAGGTTTCATTTTCACCTGATTTTTTTAACACATAAAAAATGCTCTTTGCGTACGCTATGGGCTTTAGCCCATAAAAAGCAAAGGCATTTTTTGGGTGATCAAGAACCAGACACGCCATGTTGCTTTAGCCCATGGTTCTTGACATTATATGCCAATCGCATTTTAAATATTCTTGTTTTTTGTTAAGTAAACTTTCAGGCTGTGCTACAATTCAATTTGATTATTTTTAATAATCAAATAAAAAATAAGATTTTTATTATTAGCAGATAATATTCCTCTTTTTATCCATATCTTTTTCAAATTATGAGCAATACTAGCTAAA
>Ga0209542_10010243_pt1 | contig 16968 bp, 18 predicted proteins | sample RifCSPhighO2_01_FD_184028 | JGI IMG/M metagenome (GOLD analysis project Ga0209542, IMG submission 184028) | Soil microbial communities from Rifle, Colorado - Rifle CSP2_plank highO2_0.1 (SPAdes) (version 2) | ecosystem: Environmental > Terrestrial > Deep subsurface > Rock core/Sediment ...
GGAATTAAGACAACATTTTTATAAAGAATAATTAAGGAAGGGTATGCAAATGGTCAAGCGAGCGGTTTGCTAAACCGTGACGGTCTAAAAAGCCGTTTGTGGGTTCGAATCCCACCCCTTCCGCCAATGAGTATTCAGAATCGTAAGACCCAACCAAGTGCTTGATTTACTAATTTAAATTCCCTAGCTATAATTAATCTGTGAATGAGTGGTTAAGACAAAACTGGTTTAAAATGGGTGTGTTGGCAGCAATTCTCATTGTTAGTTTTTCTGTTGGTTATTACTATTTTTACTTTTTGCCGGAATCTGAAAGAAATAAAATCGAAAGTGATAAAAACCAACAACTATTACAACAAAAGATGCAGGATGACCAACGTGTCAATCTGAATAACTGTTTAAACAAGATTGATAATGATAACAGCACCCTGTGGAATAGCGGAAAGCTGGGATACACCCTAACTGAAATAAAAGATTTAAGAGACATATGTTTTAAAAAATATCCTCAAAAATAAGTCCATGAAAACAAATAGTAGAGATTACAAGTGGGGAAAATGCAGGGAATGTAAAAAAGTTGTATTTCGGTCAGAGATTGAAAAAAGTTTTGAACTAGGGAAACCAACTAAAAATCCTGCAATTCAACCTGCGACCTTGCCACACATTCATGTAGGTTGCGGAGGGATTGTTGATCCGAATGACCCGCCAAAGGTCCGCAAAAATAAATAATTAATAAAATTTAAAAACTATGGAAACATCAATTTATTTAGCAAAAGTTATCGGTCTTATCAGTACCATCACCGCAATATCTGTAATAATTAATTATAAGAGGTCTCTTCTTTTTGATTCAGAGGCCGGAAAAAGTCCTCTGTTTATTTATGTAAGCGGTTTCGTATTCCTTATTCTTGGCGCACTTCTTGTTGTGAGCCACTCAGTTTGGGTATCAGACTGGAGGCTTGTGATTACCATTATAGGTTGGGCACTTCTTTTTAAGGGTATTCTCAGAATTTTATTTCCTGATTTTGTTTCGCGTTTGATTGAAAAGAAAATAAAAAACCGCTCGTTCATTCTGGGAGAGGTTGTTGTGTTTTTGGTTGGTATCTATCTTCTCTATTACGGGTTTATCGCATATTAGTCTGCACTGTTCAGATTGACTTATCAAAACCCCCTTGGAGGGGGTTTTGATTTTTAATTGATATTTGGGGCTTAAAATGGTACAATTTGTTGATTCAAATGACAGATAAAGACGCAAAAAACAACAAGAATACTCGGCCACCGGTGGTGGTTGTCTTGGGTCATGTTGACCACGGCAAGACAAAACTCTTGGACACGATAAGAAAAACAAAAGTCGCTGAAGGAGAATCTGGAGGTATTACCCAACATATCGGCGCATATCAGACCAATATTAACGGTAAGATTATTACCTTTTTGGATACTCCCGGACATGAGGCATTTTCCGCTATCCGTTCTCGTGGGGCAAAAGTTGCCGATATTGCAATTTTGGTTATTGCGGCTGATGAAAGCGTGAAGCCCCAGACAAAAGAAGCCATCAGGATAATCAAAAAAGAAAAGATTCCTTTTATTGTTGCCTTGAACAAAATAGACAAAGAGGGGGCCAATGTTCAGAAGGTTAAGCAGGACTTGGCTACTGAAGATGTTTTGGTGGAGGATTGGGGTGGAAAAGTTCCTGTCATAGAGATTTCAGCTAAAGAAGGCAGAAACATAGATGCTCTTTTGGATATGATTCTTTTGGTGGCAGAATTGGAGGAGTTGAATGAAGACTTGTCGTCTCCTGCCAAGGGAATAGTGATTGAATCAAATTTGGATAAAAGAAGGGGCTATGTCGCCACCGTATTGATTCAAAAAGGAATTATTAATGTCGGCGATTGGATTGTTGTCGGAACCGTTGTTGGGAAAATAAAATCCATGGAGGATTTCATGGGCAAAGCCATTACCGGAGCCAAGCCGTCTCAGCCTGCTTTGATTACCGGTTGGCCGACAGCCCCTGACATAGGCAAGGAATTTATTGTTGCTTTAGACAAAGACGAAGCAACTCAAATTGCCGAAAAGAATGTTAACCTCGCTCCCCTATTCTCGTTCTTTAAGGGCTCCGTTGAAACGGGCGATGAAAATAAAAAGTTTTTGAATTTAGTTTTTAAATCTGATGTTTCAAGTTCTTTGGAAGCGATAGAGGCTTCACTTAAGGCAATTAAGTCGGTTGAGATTGGTTATCGGGTTATTTCATATGATATAGGCAATATTTCCGAAGCCGATGTTAAAACAGCCATTGCTTCAAGGTGTCAGGTGATTGGTTTCAGGGTGGGAACAGAAGAATCAGCCAAAAAAATAGCAGACAAAGAAGGAATTAAAATATCCAATTTTGATATTATCTATGAACTGATTGAATATGTCAGAAATGAGATGTCAGAACTTCTGGGTGCTGAGATAAAGAAAAATCCACTTGGAAAATTAAAAGTCTTGGCAACATTTAAAAAAGACGCCAGAGCTCAGATATTTGGAGGCAGAGTTATGTCCGGCAAAGTGGTTAGGGGGGCAATGGGAGATGTTACAAGAAATGGCTTGGTTGTGATTACGGGCAAGATAGGTCAACTCCAGCACAACAAAGAAGATGTGCCGGAAGTTAAAGAAGGTCTTGAGGCGGGTATTAGGTTTGATGCTGTCTCAAAAGAGTTCGCAGATGTTAAAGTTGGCGATATACTGGATATATATGAAGAAGAGAGGATAGCCCGAACTTTGTAAGAGTTCGGTAATTATCAATTTTCAATTTACAATTTCCAATGAATTTTCAATGTTTTAATTTTCAAAATAAGATAAATGGCGCGGTTGCTAAGTGGTAAAGCATGGGTCTGCAAAACCCATATACGCGGGTTCGATTCCCGCCCGCGCCTCAAGAAATATGAAAAAAGAATCACAACCAAAAATAGAAAAGAGAATGTTTATGGATAGGTATGAGATTGATGAGGAGGGCTATGTTAAATTTGGCGATATTGCTCGTGGTGAAATGGATATGCAGAGCCAATATGCTGCTAGATATGTACATGGCGTACTCGGTGACCCAAATCTTGGTGAGGGTTTAAGGTTTAAAGGAAATTATGATGACTATCACTTTATGAAGATTCATCATGAAGATATAGAAGAATTTCTTAAAAGATTTAGAGAATATGAAGAAAGGAGATAATCAAACAATCGCGGTAATATAAAAATGCTCGGGTGGTGGAATTGGCATACACGTGCGACTTAAAATCGCATACCGCAAGGTTTGAGGGTTCGAGTCCCTCCCCGAGCACAAAGCAATTTATTGCTTTGGTGTGGGACGAGAATGTCGGAGCGATGTTGCAATCAGCAGATTGCAACCGCGAGGCGGGGTCGCGACCTCGCGAAGCGAGAGTGGTGACCGAGTCCCTCCCCGGGCACATCAGGTAAATAAAAACTGCCATTGAGGCAGTTTTTGTTTACAGCCTTTACCAATACCGCTAAATGCGGTATTTTGATAGGTAATTAGTCTCAAAAGAAGGACTTTTACAATGCAAAAGCACATTCAATTGGTTGTTGCCGTTATTTGTTTTGTTTTGCTTTCTTTTTCACAGGCCTATGCCCAAAGTTTTGAGATTTACAATCTTAACCGACCCGTTAAGCAAGGCGAGGTTTTAGTGATTAGAGTAGCTCCTGATTTAATCCAAAAAAACTTAGGGCTCTATGTTTTCGGCAGAGATTATCCAATTAACAAACAGGGACATGTTTTTGTGGGTGTGGAGATTAATCAAAAACCCGGTAGATATCCGGCTTACTTGGTTGAGTACATGGAATATCAAAAATATGTTCAGTATGACTTTTTTTACACCATCGTAGAAGTAGAGGAATCTGATAAAGGAAATCCATGGTTTGTTGGTCCGATTAGGCCAAGAAACGAAGCGGTCAAAAAGCAACGCGCCAGAGAACAGGCAAAAAAAGATGAAGCATATAAATCCGCCAATCTTTATGAAAATTATACAACCGGACAATTCACTCTTCCGTTGAGTAATATTGAGATTACAGATAACTTTGGCACTCCCCGCCTGTATGGACAGCGTGATAAAAAGACTAAGAAAATAAAAATTCAACAAACTGTTTATCATGCCGGAACGGATTTAAGGGCCAGAACTCCCCTACCTGTTGTTGCGATTAATTCAGGACAAGTTTTGTTGGCTCACAATTTTCCGATTCAGGGAACCGAAGGAAACATGCTCATTATTGATCACGGTTCCGGAGTTATTTCTTTGTATCTGCACTTGTCCAAATTTAAAGTTAAAGCTGGTGATAAAGTGACAAAGGGTCAAAAAGTAGCCTTAACAGGAGCAACACCCCGGAAAGCATCTCCACACCTTCACTTCATGATTAAAGTTCATGGTACGAACGTTGACCCGTTGGTGTTTATTGATACAATCAACTCGGCCCTTCCTTATGGAGAAATCCAATGAAGAAGATAACCAGACGAGTTCCTGCTCATACAGTCCACTCTTTTCAATGTGAAGTTTGCAAGACCAAATATCGCACCGAAAAACAAGCTCAAGAATGTGAATCAAGAACAAAAGAGATGAAGATTTTTTGGGTTGGTGATATGGCCTTGGCGATTGAAGCAAGGTTTTGTAATAAAAATTCGTCCTTTAGTTATATGGCCATAGGCAAAATTGTGAAAATTGAAGGTCCAGTTTTGCCAGATTATGAATACGAGTGTAAGTGGCTGGGTGGTGATCCAAAGAGATTAAATTCCCACGTCTATGAGTATTGGTTGAGTTTCAAGTGCCCTCATTGTGGTGAGAAAAGAAAACATCCATATTATGGACCAGAACTTAGATCTAAAAGATTTTAATGAACCGATTTATCGGTTCATTTTTTGTTGTGGAATTTCTTATGAACCTCACGCAACTGCTTATCTGTGACGTGAGTATAGATTTGAGTTGTGGTGACGGAGGAATGACCAAGCATGGATTGAACGGAACGGATATCGGCGCCATTACGCAGAAGGTCGGTGGCATAACTGTGGCGTAAGGTGTGGGGACTGACACTCTTTCCCATAATGCCTGATTTGGTAGCATATTTTTGAACTATTCTTTGGATACTTCGGGGAGTAAGGCGGAGGTCGCTGTGCTTTTCAAAACTTCCAGAAGCCGGGCTTCTGGGAATACGGATAAACAGTGCCTCGTCTATATCGGTTCTTTTACCGATGTATTTTTTTATGTCCTCTTTTGCTTCGTCGGATAAAAATACTACCCTAATCTTGCTTCCCTTCCCGCGTATACTTAACTCTCCTCGGGTGGTATCTATTTTATTTCTGTCTAATGAGCAAAGCTCTGAAACACGCATGCCAGTGCTGAATAAAGTACCAAGAACCGCCCTGTCCCTTAAGGCATCCAATTTGTCCCCTTCTGGGGACTTAAGTAATCTTTCCAGTTCATCCGTTTCAAGGAATGTGACCTCTCTATCTTCTTGTTTACCCAACTCAACTTTTTCAGCCGAGACGGACTTGATGTCTCTTTTGGTTAAATATTTCAAAAAATTTCTCAAGGCAATGATGTGATAGTTTTGAGTGACTTTTTTTAGAGTATTCCCCTCTTTGTCTTTCAGGCGATTTAAGTGAAGTCGGTACTGTCTTATTAAATCTTCGGTAATTCCTGACGGACTGGAAACTTTTGCGAATTGTAAAAACCTATCCAAATACCGCCCGTAATTCTCAAGGGTTTTGGCTGAACGATTCTTCTCTATCTCCAGATATTCAAGGTATTGAATTTTTAGAGTTTTAATATCCATGTTCTCGGAGTGGTCTCCTGACCGTGCTTTAGCCGGTCAAGGAACTCTGTCGCATAATTAGTATAACAATTTTAATAGCTCATACAACCTCTATGTATACGGAGGGAGACGCCTTTTTAAAAAGTTTGTCCCGATAGTTCCGATATAATTCAAAAGAATTATATCGAGAATCCTCGATGCCTTTGGCATCGGGACGATCGAGGATCCTCGACAAAGTCGGGACTAATTTTGTAAAAAGTGTCTCCCTCCGCTAGTTGTTTTGGTGGATAGATGATAGTTGGCAATAGAGGTTCAAACCAAATTAACAACATTAACCCTTGTAGCTGATTTTCTGTGTGTTATCCTTGTTTCAGTTTTTTAAATGAGGACATAATCATGACTCAAGAACAGATGATTAGATATCTTCTTTTTCAACACATACTTAGCAACCCACTGCCGTGGAGAGTTGGGGGAGACTGGTCATTCGAAGTTATTGCAACCAATCAGCATATTGTCGCTAAGTGCAAAAGTCCCGAGGAAGCAGGGGAAATAATTAAAATGGCTGAAAAACTTTGCGAAGAAATCGAAGTTATCGTCGTTAAAGCTGAAGCCGAATAAGTATTTACTTATTGTCACCACATCTCAGGATGTGGTTTTTTGTTTACATACCGAGTTTGCAAATAGGGTTTTGTTGTGCTAAAATCAAGTTCAGATAATTAATTACGGTTCTCTGGACTCACTTTGTTTCTGGAAGATACGCAAAAATCATGTTAACTCCAAAGGAAAAAACAAAAGTCATAGACAAGGTCAAGATTCACGACAAGGACACAGGGTCTGCTGAAGCGCAGATTGCTTTGTTTACTGAAGAAATTGAACAGCTTGCTAAACACCTCAAAAAACACGGAAAAGATAATTCGTCCCGCCTCGGACTTTTGAAGATGGTTTCTAAAAGAAAACGACTTCTGGACTATCTCAAAAGAGAAGCCCCCAAAAGGTATGCTTCAGTAGTAAAGAAGTTGGGTTTGAACAAATAAGTCTTTACTATACTGGTCTGACCAGTATAGTAAACTAAAGCATGCATAAGATTACGGTACCTCAAAGGAAGAATCACCGAATTGGTGTTTTTGTTGATGTCTCAAACATGTATCATTCGGCAAAAAACCTCTATAAATCACGAGTAAATTTTCGTGAACTTTTGAAAGTAGCAACCGCAAATAGAGAGTTGGTCAGAGCCATTGCTTATGTGGTTAAATCTGATACTGATGAAGAAAAGGCTTTCTTTGGTGCCCTTGAAAAATCGGGTTATGAATTAAAATCCAAAGACCTTCAAATATTCCCAGGGGGAATGAAAAAGGGAGATTGGGATGTGGCTATTGCTGTTGATGCAATCAGCTTATCCAAACAGCTTGATGTTGTGGTGCTTGTTTCCGGGGACGGCGACTATGAGCCGTTGGTGGAATACCTAAAATTCAGCGGGATAATTGTAGAAGTTGTCGGTTTTAAAAGAAGTGCCAGTTCAAAACTAATAGATGTCGCCAATAATTTTACAGATCTGGAGGAGTTAAAAGAAAAAATTCTTCTGAAATAGCTCACACAACCTCCATGCATGACTGCGGGGTGCACCTTTTAAAAATATTTACTAAATTTTAAAAAGGCACACACCCTCCGCCGGTTGATTGGTAAACAGATGACAGTTGGTAAGCGGACTCAAACTCTCTATGATATGGAAAAATCAACGGCTCACATATGTGAGCCGTTGATTTTGTGGTGAGCGACCGAGCGTAGAGCGAGGAAGTGCTGGAAGCAACCCGCGCAGCGGAGCAGCAACCGCGCATAGCCGAGCAGTGGCCGCATGGCCGTGGTCGTATGACCATAGTAATGGACAGCCCCTTGAAATGTTAAGCAAAAGGCTGATTTTTTATGTTGACAAGGTTGTTTGTATCTGATATGATAAAAACGGTTTATTTAAAAACCATTCAGGAGGAGTTGTGAACCAGAGAGAGCTAAAAGGGTTGTTGGAAGAAGCGGCTCGTCGGGATTGTTCTTGGAAACGCCGGAATGAAATTCAATGTCTCCTCGGAGCAGCTTCTGCGGCAATGGGAGCTGACGGTGTTTACGAGATAGATAACCCGGAGGCGGGAATGCATCTTGTATTGGGTAAACTTTATACAGACACTATTCAGAATCGGCGAGAACTGTTGCCATCTTTGTTTCCTGTTTTTGCAGTCATTTGTGGAGACAGGGAAGAAGGTTTTATTTGTGCCGATGTAGACTGGTCGCTTGTCTGAAACAAGCCAGTACTCCTCGCCAGGTCTTTGGATTTGGCGTTTGTTTTGATAGAGGTTGTGTCATTTGTGGAAATAAAGTATTGGGCTGGATTTTTCTTAAATGTTGTGGTATATTCAGGCCAAGCAAATTAACAACCGACTAATATTGAAAAAGATGCAAAATGAATGGGGCTCATAATGTTGGCCATAGTTCTTGATTCCGCCGTAGCGGGACGAGGTTTGTGGCCAGTATTGCTTCCCTCTCAATTTGTCGGTTTTATATATGGCAGAAGTAAAAACATATAGCATGGACTTTGCGGGAAAAACCCTCAAGGTTGAATTAGGTCGTCTCGGTGGACAGGCTAATGGTGTTTGCGTTGTTCAATACGGTGAAACCACCGTTATGGTCAATGCCACAATGTCAGCCGCCGAAAAGGCGGTTGATTATCTCCCCCTTCAGGTTGAGTATGAAGAAAAATACTATGCCGCGGGAAAAATTAAGGGTTCAAATTGGATTAAGCGCGAAGGCCGGCCACCGGAAGAAGCAATACTTGCGGGCCGTTTAATTGACCGCCCCCTCCGGCCCAGATTCAACAACAAAATCAGAAATGAAATTCAGGTTATCGCAACGGTCTTGTCTTTTGATGGCGTTAACGATCCTGATATGCCGGCTCTTTTTGGAGCATCTTTGGCATTAATGATATCCGACATCCCCTTTAATGGACCAATTGCCGGTGTCCGCGTTGGTCTTGTGGATGGAAAATTAGTCTTCAATCCCACCTATGTTGAACGAGCTTCAAGCGACTTTGATATCGTTGTTGCGGGAACAGAAAATAGAATCAACATGATTGAGGCCGGTGCTAAGATTGTACCCGAAAAAGATATGGCCGGAGCGATAAAGGCTGCTTTTGAATCATTTAAACCATTAATTGATTTTCAGAAAAAAATTGCCGACGAAGTCGGAAAACCCAAAAAAGAACTTATTATTGCCGAACATGATGAGACTTTGGTTGAAGAAGTCCGAAAACTTACTGAAGACAAACTTCGTGTGGCTCTTTATTTGCCAGGAAAAGGCAAAAACGAGCTTTATGAGGGAATAGGAAAAATTAAATCTGAACTCATGGAACATTTTAAAGCAACCTATGCTGCGGATCTTAATCTTGCCAAAAAATTGAGCGAAGTAAGTGTGATTTTTGAAGAAGAAATTGACCGAATGGTTCACAAAAATGTTCTTGAAGAAGAAAAACGCCCTGATGGCAGAAAAATTGACCAGCTTCGCGCTCTCTCGGCTGATACCGCAATTCTTCCTCGAGTCCACGGTTCGGGTTTGTTTAACCGCGGAACAACACAAGCATTATCTGTCCTGACTCTTGCTGCGCCTGGTATGGAACAATGGCTTGAAAGTATGGAAGTCAATCTTTCAAAGAAGCGCTTTATGCACCACTATGGATTCCCGCCGTACAGTGTCGGCGAGGTAAAGCGTATAGGCAGTCCAAGTCGACGAGATATTGGTCATGGCTATTTGGCCGAGCGTTCGCTTGAACCTATAATTCCAAGCAAGGAAGATTTTCCTTACACAATCCGCGTGGTATCGGAAATTCTCTCTTCTAACGGTTCTTCTTCCATGGCCTCTGTCTGCGGTTCTACGCTGGCTTTGATGGACGGCGGAGTTCCCATCAAATCTCCCGCCGCCGGTATTGCTATGGGACTTATGTTTGATGAAAAGGGAGAGAAATATAAAATCCTCACTGATATTCAGGGTCCGGAAGACCACCATGGCGATATGGATTTGAAGGTTGCCGGAACCAAAGATGGTGTGACCGGAATGCAGATGGATGTAAAGGTAGACGGCATTACTCCAAAAATAGTTGAGGAAACATTAGCACAGGCCCTAAAGGCCCGTTTAGAAATTTTGGATGTTATAAATAAAGCAATTTCTGCTCCGAGAGCTGAATTGTCAGCTCATGCACCTCGCATACAAACCGTGAAAATTAATCCAGCTAAAATCGGCGCTCTTATCGGTCCGGGCGGAAAAGTCATCAATGAAATTATTGAAAAAACAGGAGCCGAGATTGATATTGAAGACGACGGTTCGGTATTTGTCACTTCTATGACTCCTGAAGGAATGAAACAGGCCTTGGCTCTTATCGCCGAAGTTACCTATGAAGTGCAGGTCGGAGACGAATTTGACGGCACGGTTGTAAGCATCAGAGACTTCGGAGCTTTTGTGGAAATAATGTCAGGCAAAGATGGTATGGTTCACATTTCTGAAATCAGCAACCAAAGAATAAACAAAGTGACTGACGTTTTAACTATGGGTCAGAAAGTTCATGTTTGGGTTAAGGCGGTTGATGATATGGGGAAGGTAAGTTTGACGATGAAGTCCCCTCGCAGATAGTTCACACAACCTCTATGCATGACTGCGGGGTGTACCTTTTAAAAATATTTGCTAAATTTTAAAAAGGCACACACCCTCCGCCGGTTGCTTAATTGTTAAATGGCGCTGGTAATAGAGGTTCAAACTCTGTCTGGCTAAATTCAACGGCTCACCATGTGAGCCGTTTAATGTTGACCGTGTCACCCTCTTTATTTTACCTGAGATGTTAAAGTTAATTCAATCCAAATTAAAATCGAGGATTAACTCGATTTAGATTTAAAGCGTAAGCTCTCTTTGTGTTTTTTAGTTTCTGACTCACAGAACTCAGCGATATCTCGCAAGCAATGCTCCTCGTATATTGTGTTAGGTGTAGGTTCAAATACATATTTGCGCCAACGAGCATACCAATTAATAACACCAAGAACTAGATTGTCCTGTTTGGCAGAAACTTCGTATGTATTGGTTTTTTTATTTCTAAATTGGCCAAAATTACGAAAATAAATGTATTTTCCTTCTGAAAAACTCCCTTCCCCCACCTTTATTACAGACATAAACACTCCCTTGAAATGAACTACAAACAGAGTACCACATTGCGATATTTAATCAACTCCCGAGGTTTTTCATTGAGGTTAAACCTCAATGAAAGATGTTTAATAACAAGTTGAGGGTAAAAACTGGCTTAAAAGGCCGGTTTTTGGTACCGAACCATGATTTGACAAAATGGCTTAAAATGTGGTATGATTTGAGTACATTCGTTCCATCAAAATTGGGAGGGTAAATGGATAAAAAAGGAAGCTGGGAAAGAGATTCGTTGCGGGAGCTTTATGGCGCCGTTGCGTCGATTGCTGGAGTTGTCGGCGCCACTGTTCTGGCACTTTGGATTGTGTCACTCTATCAGGAAAACACAGCGCTCAAGACACAAGTTAAGATACTCGAAGACGATCAGCGGTGGGTCACCTCGGCCGTCCAAGTTCTGGAGACAGAAGTTCAGAAGTGGCGCAAGGCCGCTGAACCGGCGTTCGGTGCACGAGGAATCAGTCGGATGAATCCGACACCGGCCGACCTTGATTGGGCGCTCAACCCGTGCATCCCAATGCCCGGCGTTACGAGGCCCGAACTTTGCTCCAAGTTGGACATGCGATGGCCTGTTCCAATTAGGATTGGCCTGAACGAAGAGCTTCTCAGGTATGTCCTGACCCGCTAATCCTCAATTCAAGGAGAACCCATGAAGAATCCCAAGCAGTTCTGGTTCTGGCGGATGCTGATGAAGCTCCGCCGTCGCAACCAAATGACCATGCTGGGTTGCCCTCCCAAGGAACAGTCCGCGCTACTAACCGACGCGCACCCCGGCAGGAAAAGTGTTTGACGCATCGCGTGTCAAACACTTCCTGTGCGGGGCTTTTTTATTTTCAAAATGGCTTAAAGGGCTGGTTTTATAAACAAATTGACTAAATTTTATTATGTGATATGATATCTAAAGCCAATGCCCCATTTTGGCTAAAAAGGAGACAGGATGAGTAGTATTGACATGACGAAAGTCTTGTTTACGAACCACGCTCTTAAAAAGTTTAGGGAAAGGTTTAAATCAACTTTCCCAAAAGACAATTTGAGTAATCCAGAACAAACTGCCCGAAAGTTGTTATCAAAAGCAAGGGAAGACAATACTCTTGATGATGTAAGTAGGGTCAAGAGGTTAATTAATAATAATTTTCAGGAGGTTGAATACTTTTCAAAAAATGGGTGGAGGTTTGTAGTCAAAGATAATGGCACCCAACTTATTGTTTTGACCATTGAGCGTCAGGATGGTTAGAGGTTTTATTGAATCGAGCTCCGCATTTTTTCAGGCGGGGCTTTTTTATTTCTCCAATATTTCCAAGCGGAGCCGAACATTCTATCTGACATCTCCGCAGACGAGCCACGAAATGAAGGGCGGACAATAAAGAGTTCGAAATAATAGGTCGAGCGCCCCGCCTATGGAAACATGGACGGGGAGGCAAGCGAGGGTTACCTGTTATTTCGGCAACTCTTTACAGACGCTCTTGAATTGAGTGGCGAAGACGAGGACTGGATGGAAGAGAGGATGTTTGGCAGAGCGAGTGTTTACAACTTATTTCTTGATTGTGTTAAACTAAAATAGTTAAAAGTTTATCAAGTTCATCAGGTTTATAAAGTTAACTTTAAGAACTTTATAACTTTACGAACTTTCTAATATTTCTATGGCGGATGATCAAAAACCCAAAACTATGGACATAAATGATTTGGTTAGAGAGTTGAGCAAAAGCTCTACGACTCCGGTAGCACCAACACCACCTACAGCGCCTTCGTCTCAAGCGCCAAGACCAGCTTTTCCAACACCTGTTTCTCCCACACCAAAGCCATTTATCCCTCCTCGACCTCCTTCAGCTCCTGCTTCAGGACCTACGGCTCCGCCTTCGGCAAAACCGATATCTCCCCCATCCGCTCCTGCCACCCCTTCCCCAGCAGGTTCAGGGGTAAAAGAATATCAATCGTCCATACGAACAATGAATGAAGATATTTCCAATATTAAACAAGGTCAAAAGCCAGCTGGAATTGATGTTCCAAGAAAAGTTGAACAAGTTATTCCAGCACCGACGACTCCACCTCCGGTACAGTCCCCCTACGGGGGATCTCCCGAAGGGAGACAATTTAAGGTTCCGAGCGTAAATTTGGGTGAAACTCAAAAAACCGGTCCATTGGCCCAGTCAAAAGATTTTTCAAAACCATCATTCCCAACACCACCACCAGTTAGTTCAACTAAACCCGCCATTCCAGCTAAACCGTTAACGGAATCCAAGACTCAAATATATGTTCCCCAAGAAGGTCAAAAAATGGGAAATCGTGATGTATTATTTCTGGGAATAGGTGCCGTAGTATTAGTGGCAGGGTTTGCTTATTGGTTTTTTGTAATAAGATCACCAGCTCCGGAAGTTGTCATTAAAACGCCCACTCCAACAGCAATACCGACTCCTACGCCGACCTTGGAAGCAATGTTTTCTGGAGTTCAGAAAGAAAGTATAATCATTAAGGCAAACAATCAGCTTTTGTCTTTTGTTTCAGATGTGATGGGCGTGGTCATTGATTCGGGAGCATTTAAGATATTAGAAGCAACTGATGCCCAAACACCTCCTGTCATTTATAATTTTTCTGACTTGGTAACCAAGCTGATATTGAAAATTCCCGCAGAGTTAGTAAACAACATTGGAAATGATTCAGCCATATTCGTGTATGGTCAAAGAGAATCTTTTGATGCCAAGGGAAATTTACAGATTGGAGCCACAGCGTCTAACAGAATAGTGATTGTAGCGGAACTGACAAACCCATCTGGTTCTGCTGAAATAGCTACAAACTGGGAGACAAGTTTGAGTAGTGATCTTAAGATCCTGTTTACTTTAGGTACAAGCTACAAAGATCAGACTAGTTTTACTGATAATTCCTATCGTAATACGAACATTAGGTTTTGGAACTTTCCTTACGCTGACAGAAGTATAGACTACTCTATGGTCGTGGCCTCCAACGGTAAAACTTATTTTGTTATAACCAATTCAAGAGAAGCCATGTTTGGGACGATAGATAGACTTAAAGGATTTTAGGTTTACCCCCACACTCATGAATGAGTGTGGGGGGTGACACCTGTTGTCTAACTGTGGATAGGTGACAAACTAAACAAAATCGGCCAAACGGCCGATTTTGTTTAGTGTTATTTATTGCAGGAAAGACGCCAAAATATCATGGTGACACAAGAATAGTGACACCATGTCACCATGGTGTCACCTTATCCACAGTTTTGCTATTGCAGTGTCACCAACGGCTTTGTATAATTAGTTCAGTCCTTTCGCTGGTGGTCAGACACATTCGTGGATTGCCGGCAATTCATTTGGATCCTTGAGGTCCATTAGGCGCAGAGCTCACACTACATACTTTTTAGGAGCGTTCTGCGCCTTTTAAGTTTTTGTCCAGAACAGCTGGCACCACCTCTATGCGTACGGAGGGAGACACCTTTTTAAAAAGTTTACTAATTTTGTAAAAAGTGTCTCCCTCCGCTGGTTGCTTACTTGATAAACGACGATTGGCAATAGAAGTTCAAATTTCCTAAAAATCGGCTTCGGTTTACATAGGTCCGCCCTGTGTAGGTTTCTTAAAATCAACGGCTCAAAAGGCCAGTTTTTAGACCTTGACAACTGGTATATATATATGCTATCATTGAAGTACAAGTTTCTGAATGTACCCCACAACCAACCAAAGGAGCAGATGATGAACATCAAGGATCTCAACAAGGCGGCGATTCTGGCGGTTCTGTACAATCGCGCCAAGTGTCAGGGGGGCATGGGCATCCTGCATTTCGACCCCAAGCCGATGACGGTGGAAGAGGCGCGAACGATCCTCAGCCAGGAGCAAGGAGACGACGCGACGCAGATGTTCGGTGATTTCGCCCACAACGGCAACCGCCTCTACTTCGACTACCTCAAGGGTCGGGTGATGAAGGTGGACCTGTCCAAGGACGAACTGAACACGGCGCTTTACAACCGCGATAACGGTCCGAACGCCGCGGAAGACGCGATCTTCGCCGAGCTGGGTCACCTCTCGGACTGATCGATGACGCGGGAGACACAAGCTCCCCGGAAAAAGCCCATCAAGCTTACATCCGGTGGAGCTTTTTTCGTCTTTAACAAAGTTTGATTTTTTGCTTCCTAAATTCCATTTACCACAAAATCAACCGGCGGAGGGCGTGTGCCTTTTTAAAATTTAGCAAATATTTTTAAAAGGTACACCCCGCAGTCATGCATGGAGGCTGTGTGAACTATTCTCCAGTTGCTTTATTAATAAATAATTATTATCATACTAAACATCACAACTAACTATCGCAGGAGGGGCGATGCGATTTTTTGTCTATCAGACTTTTTTCTTCTGCAATCAATGGCATAGATGCCCAACTCATAGAGGTGGAAGTTGATTCAACTCCAGGTATTCACGCTTTTAATATTGTTGGTCTTCCTGACAAAGCAGTCCAAGAATCTAAGGATAGGATTGCCTCGGCCATCAAAAACAGCGCTTTAGCGGCTCCCAACTCAAAACACAGGAAAATTATCATAAATTTGGCTCCCGCTGACCTCAAAAAAGAAGGCCCTTCTTATGACCTTCCGATTGCAGTCGGTTATTTGATGGAAACCAAGCAAGTTCAATTTGATTCATCAAAAAAATTATTTATCGGCGAACTTTCTCTTGATGGCTCTCTAAAGCACACCAACGGCATCTTGGCTACGGCAATTTTGGCTAAAAATCTTGGTTTTAAAGAGCTTGTAGTCCCCTATTCTAATCTTGCTGAGGCCCAAATAGTCCAAGGCCTTGATGTTGTCGGAGCCAAGAATGTTAAGGAAGTCTTTGACCATCTCAATAATACTCGCCCACTGTCTTCTGAGCGAGTAAAAGTATCAGAATCATTGAAAGAAGATGATGGAGGCCTACTTCTATCCATAAAAGGCCAAGAAACAGCAAAGAGAGCCCTTATTGTTGCCGCTTCCGGAGCCCATAACATTCTAATGTCTGGTCCTCCCGGCTCGGGCAAAACCTTATTAGCCAAAGCATTGGCGGAATTATTGCCCAAAATGTCTTTTGAGGAGGCAATTGAGGTGGCTAAGATATATAGTTCTGTTGGTTTATTCAAGAACTCTCCCCTATTGTTCAAACGGCCGTTTAGAAGCCCCCATCACACAACATCAGCTCCGGCGATGGTTGGTGGAGGAACTTGGCCTAAGCCAGGAGAGATAAGCTTGGCTCATAGAGGGGTTTTGTTTCTGGACGAACTCCCAGAATTCCCAAGAAATGTTTTAGAAAGTCTAAGGCAACCTTTGGAAGAAGGCACGATTTCGGTTTCTAGAGCCTCAAGTTCTGTTATTTTGCCGGCTAATTTCACTTTGGTAGCGGCAATGAATGCCTGTCCTTGCGGTAATTTTGGCGAGGAGAAAGGTGTATGCTACTGCTCCCCTACCCAAGTTTTGAAATATAGAAAGAAGGTTTCGGGGCCGTTATTAGATAGAATAGACATTCAGATAAATGTTCCGCGCGAAACAGTTGGCATAGTTGATCCTTCCCTAAGCCGGGCTTCTGGAATTAAAATGGCGGAAATTAAGGAAAAAATAAATAAATCCAAGGAGATTCAATTAGTAAGATTCAAAAACACGGGCTTGTTAGCTAATTCCGAGATTGATTATAAAAACATAGACAAATACTGTGTTTTGGATAAAGGAGCCGAGAGTTTATTAAAACAAGCCATTAACTCAAAAAATCAGTCGTTGAGGGCATATCACAAGACCAAGAAACTGGCTCGGACCATCGCTGACTTGGACGGCTCGGATTCAATCAAAGAAGAACATATCGCAGAAGCCATAAATCTCCGTATGAACGAAAAAATGTTGAGCGAGTTGGCGTAAAACTTCGCCCCATCATTTTTCTGTCACGGTTCCTCATCTCAGTCACAAATTTGGTAATAGGGGCTTTTTTGGACGCCCCCTTGACAAGTATAAA
>Ga0209542_10010244_pt1 | contig 16967 bp, 13 predicted proteins | sample RifCSPhighO2_01_FD_184028 | JGI IMG/M metagenome (GOLD analysis project Ga0209542, IMG submission 184028) | Soil microbial communities from Rifle, Colorado - Rifle CSP2_plank highO2_0.1 (SPAdes) (version 2) | ecosystem: Environmental > Terrestrial > Deep subsurface > Rock core/Sediment ...
ATAGGACAAAAATATCTTATCGGCATCGCCAGATTCTGCCCACGTTTTCTGATTTTCAAAAATCATGTCATGCATTTCCCAGAATTTATTCTGCAAATGAGCAGAATATGCCGCTTGGGCAGAGGTCATTGTATTTTTATGAGATTGAATAGGGTAGAAACGATATACAAAAAAGATTTTACCGTCAAAATCCTGGAGCACCTGTTTAAGAATAGGATGATAATATGCGCAGGCCGGACACTGAAAATCCGCGTACTCAATTAGAATTGCTTTCGAATTTTTATTGCCAAAAGTAATATCTTTATCCGTTACTTTTGGAACGTTTACGGTTTCACCAACAGGTGTTGTGCCGGTATCGGCAAGTTTAATCAGTCCAAAAACGCTTATTATAATGATAGCGGTAACTCCAAGCCAAATTCCAATCTGTTTGAACAGCTTCTGTTTTTGTTCTTTTTCAAGAGCAACTTGAAAGTCAAACTTCCGGAGTTCCTTTTTCTCTTTTTTAGTAAGTTTTTCCATTTGCATATAATGGCAGATAATTCCAAAAAATTCAAGAGCTTAACAAGTTTCTTAACCACTTAATTGGGTAAATTTTGATCCGTTTATAGATTTTATGATAAAATCTAATCGTGGCAAACGATAGAAATAAGAACGAACAATTAACGGGCAAAGTATTTTGGAATGCAACTTCAAGTGAATATTCTGCGGATAGAACTAAAAGCAGAAAGTATGTTGTTGATCCTGCATTATTTGAAACTATTGGCGAAGTAAGCGGGCAAAAAATTCTTGATGTTGCATGCGGGGCTGGTGATATAAGCATCCCGCTTGCCCAACATGGGGCTATTTGCACCGGCATTGATTTTGCGGACGATTTGATTGAAGTTGCTAGAAAAAAAACAAAACAATTAGGCTTACAAATTAAATATCGCACTATGGACGCAAGAAAAATTCAAGGCCTGCCAAATGACTATGATTTAGCAGTCGTAGCGTTACTATTTCCGCATTTACCTTCCAAAAAAGATATTGCTTCTACTATAAAGGGCGTTGCTTCTATCTTAAAACCAAACGGTCGTTTAATTGTTGCCGAACCCCACCCAGCATTCGATTACTACATGCGAACACGTTTAGGCAATGGGGATTTTAGGTATTTTGAAAGTGGACTTTTATATGACTTTACAATGGATATTGGTAGTAGGTCGCTTCAATCGCAAGCGTATCATTGGACACTGCAAGACTATTCGGACATATTAACAGAAGGCGGTTTTGTAATCCGCCGGATCACAGAGCCACGACCAACGGCAGAAAGTGAAAAATTGGAACCTACGTGGTATCAAAAAAAAATTAAATACCCGTCATACATAATTTTAGACTGCTTCAGACGAACATAGTCGGGCATTTCTCCAATCTCAAAAAAGAAGTCGAAGACATTAAGCTTGTCGAAATGTCGGGGTGGAGGGAATTGGACCCTCTGCCTCTCGGTCCCGAACCGAGCGGTCTACCGATGACCTACACCCCGCTGGCGTCCTCGAGAGGAATCGAACCTCCATCGACCCCTTAGGACGGGGCTGCTCTATCCATTGAGCTACGAGAACAAAACAATCTGCTCTAACCACCTACGGGCTACGAGGACTCAAGTTGTATTTTAGCATAAGAGCATATAGAATAAAAATAATGACACGTAGCGAAATCATTAAATTTTTAGTTCTTAGAAGTATTGGTAATTTTTTGCTTCTTTTTGCCATTTTTGGGGTGATTGCCACATTTGGACCGACTGCTTATTATGAATTGCAATACCGCGTAGTTCAGGCGCGTGGAATCAAGTACACAGTTGCAGAAGAAGAAAAAACTTCGCCTCTTGGAGAAGTGCTAAAAAGACAAAGAGCAGAAAAATTAGCAAAATCAAATGGCGGATTTGCGGCAATTCTTGTAGGACCAAAAGAGCAAATTCTGACACCAATTGATCCGGATTTTAGTATTTTGATACCAAAATTAGGAATTAATTCAAAAATATTTCCAAACGTTGACCCGTCAAACGAAAAAGAGTTTTTGCCTCTTTTACAAACAGGAGTGGCTCATGCCAAAGGCACTGTTTTCCCGGGAATAAATGGAAACATATATCTATTTGCCCACTCAACCGATAATTTTTGGAACATAGGGCGATATAATGCTATTTTTTATCTATTAAAGGATTTATCGATTGGGGACGAGATAGTTTTGTTTTTTGAAAACAGACGACATAACTACGTAGTAACGGATTCTAAAATTGTTGATTCGTCTGATGTTTCAGTGTTAACAAAAGGCCAGGGAACGAATCAGGAAGTGCTAATTCTTCAAACATGTTGGCCGCCAGGGACAACGTGGAAGAGGCTCTTGGTGTTTGCTAAACCAAGATAATAAACAAATATGCAAATAACCCAATAAACAAATCAATAATAAAATGCAAAATAAAAAAATTATTTAATTATTTATTCATTTGTATATTGATTGGTAGTATTTGTTTATTTGAGAATTGGTAGTATTATTTCAGTCCTATCGTGTAAAGGTTTGGAGAAATATTGGGGTTATTAAGATTAGTTAATATGACTAGCTTTGATCCATTAGGCCACGGAAATACATAGTTATCAATAAACGGTCCTGCGTAGATTGTTGTTGTGTTTAATCCGTCATATTCTATTATATCAATTATGTTATTGTGGATATAAATTAAGTGTTTAGAATCGGGAAACCAACTTAACGGGAGTTGAAAGTTGAAAGTTGAAAGTTGAAAGTTTGAGGATTCTAAAATTCTATAATTCTTATCTTCCTTAATATCATAAACATATATGTTATCTTTTTTTATATCCCGTTCTTCCGTTGTTGAGTCGGCGCCTATTAGCCGCGGACTTATTATGATAGGGATTGATGCAGAGCTTGATGCCTGATAAAATATTTTAGTTTCATCCGGTGACCAAGCCAGAATATTAAAATTTTGAGAAATTATTTTCCTTAAGGTTAGCTTTAGGGTTTCTGTTCGGGCTTTTTCTTTTTCCAACTTTTCTTTTTGCCAGGAAGCCCCAACGGAAGGGAGCGTGGCTGTGACATCTTTCGGGCTATCATTAAAGCCTGTTGCGGACAAAAGATAAGTTGTAGGTGTTCTTAAACTTGAAGAGATAGTTGCCAAAAGCTCTTTCCCGTCCGGAGACCAAGAAAGTTGGGATTTTGAAAACGTGTCCGCCGTATCGTCCACAATTTGGGTTGATGCGCTTTGCAATGTTAAAACCGGCCTTGTTGACATATCAAGAATAAATACGCCGTTTTTCTTGACGGGTTGCGAACTCACAGTAAAGGCAATTTTGGTAAAAGAAGGATCTATTGTTGGGTTTTCTACGCCTAACGCAGTTATGTTTTCAAGACTTGGAGCTTTTGGAAAAAGAAGAGCGTCTGCCTTAGAAACAATCTCCTTTTGTATTTTAATCTTTTTTTCCCAAGGGAAATAGCCTTCTTTAAAAATTTTGACAGCATATTCTCCAGGGGAAAGATTAATCGTGTTGTCTGTTGCGGTTGTAAGATGATTATCTATAAAAACCTGAGCGCCATTAGGACTGCTTGTCGCAACTAGTAATCCCGTGCCAGAAAGATCGGGCTTTCCCTTTTCAAACCCAAATCTGTAACCCCTGCCATAGAAGATTACACCAATTGTTCCTATTGCTAAAAATAAAATTACGGCAAGCGATAAAAGGTATTGTTTTCTCATTTTTACTAGCTTAATTATAATCTTTAAAAATAGGTCTTGCAAGAGATATTAAATAAAGGATATAATCAAATTTATCAAGGCCATTTCTAAAAAAATGATATATTAAAGAAATGTTTTGATGTATTTAAAATGATGCTTTCTAAACGAATCGGAATTGACTTAGGAACCGCAAACACCCTTGTTTACCTTGCAGGAGTAGGAATTGTTTTAAATGAGCCGACAGTTGTCGCGGTAACTGCCGAGGAAGATAGAGTTGTTGCCGTAGGCCGTGAAGCAAAAGAGATGTTAGGACGAACTCCCGGAAACATTGTCGCGCTTCGTCCAATGAGAGACGGAGTAATTGCTAATTATACAATAACCGAGGCGATGCTTTCTTATTTTATAGATAAGGCTTGCGGAAAATCCCGTTTTTTTAAACCCGAAGTAATGGTTTGTATCCCATCCGGTGTCACCCAAGTTGAAAGACGCGCGGTTTTAGACGCAACAATGTCTGCGGGAGCAAAAGTCGCTTATTTGATAGAAGAGCCACTTGCTGCAGCTATTGGAGCCAGGATTCCTATTGCTCAGGCTGCAGGACATATGGTGGTTGATATAGGGGGAGGTTCAACGGAGTGCGCCGTTATATCACTTGGCGGGGTTGTTGTTCATAACTCGGTCAGGACAGCCGGAAATAAAATAGATGAAGCTATAGCCCATTACATAAAAAAGAAACTTAATTTATTAGTGGGCGAAAGAACAGCCGAGGAAATAAAGATTACTCTTGGAAATGCGCTGCTCGAGGAGAAAGAAATGTCCAGCGAAGCTGGATCTGGTCTCGCGAAACCAGATCCAGCTCCGCGGGACTCCGCCAGAGAAATTAAAGGAAGAGACAGTATTTCCGGACTTCCACGCACAATAGAGTTAACAGAAGTTGCGGTAAACGAAGCAATTAGACCGGTTCTTATGGACATAATTCAAGCAGTAAAAGGGGTTATGGAACAGACTCCGCCAGAATTAGCCTCTGACATTATAGACAAAGGAGTTGTTATGAGCGGGGGAACTTCCATGCTGAAAAACTTTGATAAATTAATGACTCAAGTAACGGGAGTGCCTTGTCATGTGGCAGAAGATGCCCTCTTGTGTGTGGTTAGAGGGACAGGAGTAGCCTTGGAGAATATAGAGCTTTACAAGCGAAGTATCTCGAAAAAGTAATTGTTTCATTGTTCAATTGTTTCATTGTTGCTAGTCCTGTCATCCCCGGGAAAACGGGGATCCAATTAGCACCAAAGCCGTCTAATTAGATTCCCGCCTACGCGGGAATGACAATAAGAATAATACAGCAATTTAACAATGTAGCAATGTAACAATGTTTTTATCTTATAATATTTTCTTCTACTATGAATTTTTCACAAAAAAGTATAAAAATTGATATTTTTTTCACAGAGAAATAGAATTATAGTAATTAGATTATAAAAACAGAAAAAACTTGATTTTTATTAAGTTCACAGGTTTGGAGGATAAGATCAGAATTTGGGTATTTAAAATACCCAAACACTTGGAAAAATAAAAGAGAAAAGTTATATATATAACCTTATAGTAAAAATAATATGCTAGACGAAATTTCTTTACTTGGTGTCAAACTTACAAACGCTACAGAAAAAGAAGTCTTAGAGTATATTACAAAAAGTATAGAAAATTCATCAAAAAAATACTACATTGTAACCCCTAACCCCGAAATTTTGGTATACGCAAATAATAATATAAGCTTTAAAGAAATCTTAAATAATGCTAAATTAGCCTTGATTGATGGGGTTGGTATAATTTTGGCGGGAAAGGTTCTGGGTAAAAACATAAAACAGAGAATTACCGGCGCAGACCTTATGGAAAGTCTCTGTAAAGAGATATCCGCGTCAAACGCGGCTGCCGCGAAAAAGCCTATAACGGTAGGATTTTTGGGGGGCGGGCCAAAAGTAGCAGAGAAAAGTGCAGAGTGCTTACAAAAAAAATACCCCGGACTCAAGGTGGTGTTTGCAGATCAAGAACCAGATAAGTTACTTAAGTCACTTAAGGAACCTAAGTTACTTATGGACATTTTGTTTGTGGCCTTCGGCTTCCCAAAGCAAGAGCAATGGATCGCAGAAAACTTGGATAAAATTCCGGTTAAAGTGGCAATGGGAGTTGGGGGAGCTTTTGATTATATCAGCGGTAATGTTCCAAGATCCCCGGTTTTTATTCGTAAACTTGGTCTTGAATGGCTATTCCGTTTAATAATTCAACCCTGGCGCCTAAAACGCCAATTAGCTCTCTTCAAGTTTATATATTTAGTCTTAAGGGAAAAGTTAAAATCAAAAGACTGAATTCTCTTTATGGCAGGTATGCTATAATGAGGCCAGCAATGATTTCTTCTGCTCATGTTTAATAACGTCTATGAATGATTTTAAGAAACCAAGAGTTCTTATGCTTTATGATTTTCCTATACATGGGGGAGGATCCGGAGCATATGTGAAGTATCTGTCGCTTCGCCTTAAGGAGGCATATGATTACGATTTAGCAATAGCAGCTCCGGATAAAAAGCGTATAAGCGAAAATATCCCTCAATTTGAATTAAAACTTCCACAAGTGCCTGTTTTTGTGGGGAGGCCGGGGCTTGAAAAAGCTAAAAAATATTCAGAACTCACTCCAAGAGAAATCGCAGGTCTTTATAATTCATATATTTTAGGAGCAATAAAAGCATTTGAGGAATTCAAGCCTGATTTAATTCATGTTCACCATATTATGATAAACGCTTGGGCTACCAGATTTATCCGTTCTATTTATGGAACGAAATACATATTGACCTCCCATGGAAGTTGCTTGCACGCGATTTCAAAAGACAGAAGATATTTTCGCCTAACCAGAGATACTCTGCGCGGCGCAAATGCCATCACTGTTGTTTCAGGGGATACAAGAGCAAAACTTCTTAAGACCTTTGGGACTAATTTGTCGGCTAAGACGCGGACAATTCCCGGCGGGGTTAGACTCTCTTTATTTCCTCCAGATAGGCCTATCGAACAAATTAGAAAACGCTTTAAGCTTGGCGATGGGAAAATAGCTTTATTTACAGGAAGATTAATTTCAGAGAAGGGCGTTGAGTATCTTGTAAAAGCCGCAAGTAAAATAAAAGGTAAAGTAGTTATTGCTGGAGATGGACCTCAGAGACGAAAACTTGAAGGACTTATAAATTTAATGAATCTCAAAAACGTTCAAATACTTCCCTTTTTACATTCGTATGAAGAATTCATCGATCTTTATTATGCCGCGGACGTTTTTGTATCTCCCGCGCTTTGGGATGAACCTTTAGGTTTGACAATTATTGAATCAATGGCAGCAAAAACCCCGGTTATTGTTACCAGAAAAGGCGGAGTTACTATGGCTGTTAAAGAAGGCGTTAATGGCTTGTTTGTTAGATCTCGAAATAGCACAGAAATCGCAAATGCCGTTAATAAGCTTTTCGCGGATGATATATTAAGAAAGCGCATGGGAGAAAAAGGCAGAGCCGTTGTTGAATCAAGGTTTACATGGACCAAAATTGCGGAAAAATTTGATAAACTATATAGAGATGTATATCTATATCGTTAGGACATGATGAATATAGCAATTTTAGGTTCTGTTACTTCACCTATTCCTCCAAGTGGGCAAGCAGCTATAGAGCGCTTGGCTTTTTATCAGGCGATTGGTTTAGCTGAAAGAGGACATAAAGTTTTACTTTTTGCTCCCGCTTCATCGCAAATCTCTCATAAAAATATAAAACTAATTAAAATAGCAAGTAAAGTTTCACTTACCGGCGTTGGAGCGGAAGGTAAAGTTAAAGAAGAGGAAAAATATGGAGCATCTTATAAATTGCGTTTAGAAATTGTTAATTTAGCTAATGTTATTGATCAGCTGTTTGCTAATGCAGAAGAGTATGATATTATTCTTAATAATCTTAGAGGTGAGGCTGTTATATTCTCTATTGTTTCAATGTTAAAAAAACCTGCTTATCATGTTATGCATCTGCCTTTGTTTCCTGAACTGATAGATAATATAAAAAGAAATAATGTGTCGCTTATTTCAATTTCTAACGCTCAACGAAAAGCTTTTCCCGATCTGAAATATAAGTCAACAATCTACAATGCTGTTGATACAGATAAATTTTTGTTTTCTCCAAAACACGATAATTATCTGTTATATTTGGGATCAATTGGAAAAAATAAGAATCCAAAAGACGCAATATTGGCAGCAAGACAAGCAGGAGAAGTTTTGCTAATAGGCGGTAGAATAAAAGATGAAATTTATTTTAAGGAAGAAATAGCTCCTTATATTGACAATGAAAAAATTCAGTGGGTAGGAGAAAAGAAGCCGGATACGATAATTTCTTTATATCAGGGAGCAAAGGCATTCTTATTCCCAACATTATGGGAAGAACCGTTTGGTTTGGTTCTTATTGAAGCAATGAGCTGCGGGACACCTGTAATAGCTTACCCCAACGGAGCAGTGCCGGAGATAATAGAAAACGGAGTAAATGGATATTTAGTGAATAATTGTGATGAGATGGCTATGAAAATTAAAGATATTGAAAAAATTGACAGATTAGTATGCAGGAAAACTGTTGAAGAAAAATTCAATATTAAGCAAATGATAGATGAATACGAAAAAGTGCTTAAGTTATAGATTGATATACTTATGAGAATCGGACTTTTAACGCCTAGTGTTTATATGTCTTTAAAAAAATATCAGGATATGATATTTGCCCCGCGGGATCTTGCCCGTATATTAGTTGATGGTTTGGTAAAAAGAGGTCATGATGTTTATTTTTTTACGACCTCCGATACAAAAACGAATGCAAATATTATCGCAGGAGACGAGGACATGATTTTAGAAGATTACATTGAAGAAAAAATGGAATCTGCAGGCAGCGAACGTTTTAAATGGGCTTCTTTCTATTCCAGAAAAAAGAATTATGAAATGGACTTGACAGAGCGTTGTTACAAAATGGCAGTTAATGGGAAACTGGATATTATTCATTCATACCATGACACTTTGGCGCATTATTTTAATGATCTGACCGGTTTTCCGACAATTTATACTCTTCATGATCCGCTACCTGTTAAAAAAACCAGCATAAATTTTTGGCTGCTTAACAAATATTTTCATCATAACTATGTTTCCATAAGCAATTCATTCAGAAGAAGTGAAAACCTGCGTTTAAACTTTATCGATACCGTTTATCACGGAATTGATATAGCTAAATATAAAAGCGTTTTAACTAAAAAATCTTATATGGCTTTTATCGGTCGGATGGTTCCTGAAAAAGGAATTGACTTAGCGATAGAAACAGCAAAATTAGCTAATATTCCGATTAAAATTGCAACGTCTTCAATGTCTGAAAATAAAAATATTCCATATTATAGAGATTTTGTTGAGCCTCTCTTAGAGAATTCTTTAGTCTCTACAACAGGCTTTATGGGAGAGGACGGGAAGGATGAATTTTTAACAAATGCTTCCTGTTTGCTTTTTCCAATCCAGTGGGAAGAGCCGTTTGGGATGGTTATGATAGAGGCAATGGCCTGCGGGACACCTGTTGTTGCCTATAACAGAGGGAGCGTTTCCGAGATAGTGCGAGATGGTGTTACGGGGTTTGTTATAGACCAAGACGGTGAAGATAGACAGGGGAAAGAATCGTGGATTATCAAGAAAAAGGGAGTGGAAGGATTAGTAGAGGCGGTTAAAAGAATAGGGCAAATAGATAGAAAGAATTGCAGACGGCATATCGAAGAAAACTTTTCGGTTGAAAAAATGGTGCAAGGATACGAAAGAGTATATCAAAAGATTTTAGCTAAAATACTAATATGACGGAAGCTCAAGATTATCTTAAAATTCAACCGGTACCGGAAAGACAGAAGGAGGCTTTAGGTCGGGGTGATTTAATTTGGCAAGATGGAGAAACCAGAATTTATTATCCGGATAATCCTTTAATCCCGGCTGGTGAAGGAATACATTTAAGAATAGAATCGGCAAAAGTACCTGCTCATCCTAAAACTCCGCAGGAATGGAAAGAGTGGAATCGCCACTGGGCAAAAACAATAGGAGCAGGTAAGGTCGTATCGGAAGGACGTGCTTTGCCTGATATGTGGCAAAGTTTTGTAGGACAGACAGAGTACTCTCCATCAGACCATTTGGTAACGGAAATAATCGGGAGAAATCCTGAAGGGAAAAGTTGGGGAAGAACAGCACCTTTTCCTGGTCCATTGTATGACAACAGAGGAGCAAGGATCCCACAGGAACAGGTAATTAAATTTAAAGAGACACTTTCCCGCTATTTTGACAGGTTCTGGATGCCGGATTTAGAAAAAGTTAGCCTTTTTTCTGATGGATTAACTGTATTTTCTCCAGAAAGCGATGAGTTTAAGGAAGTTTTTCATGAAAAAACTCACGCTCCTTATCCCTGGCAAAGTGAGCCGGTAATAGCAACTAATCTCTTTGATATAATTGCAGTTTTGCATCCTCATTTACGTTCAGGAATTCATTTCGTAGTAGAATTAAAAAATCCCCCAAGAAGAGCATGGAGGGATTTAAACACCTCTCTTCAAGCGCTTTCTACCGCGGAATCTGTGGCTCAATTACTGGAGGAAAATACTTTTAATGGGGAACCCTTGGCTGTCTGGACAAGTGTCAGGGCAACGGGAAGCTGGTTTGGGGGATTTCAGGAATTCTTAAAAGATCCGTCTTTTAAGAATCAGGAAATTCCACGTAAATGGCTAAAAAGAAAATACAAGGGAGCAAAAACCCGGCTGGGTGTTAAGGACTGGACCATGAATTTTCATCCTCATGTTTATGGCGCAAGATACGCGGACGAATTAATCCGTTTAGCCCAAAGGCCAAAACACGAAGGAGAACCGGACTGGGAGGGGATAGAAGTTATGCCGGAAGAGAAAAGACTCATAATTCGCGATATTTTAAACGCGAAGTTACCTGAAAAGTTAGAAAATGCTCGTGGCCAAATTTCGGCTTCATAATTCAATATATCTTAAAACAGGCATATCAAAACCTCTTTTTGTAAATAATACTTTAAAATTAGGTTGACAGCGTATGATAAAATGATATGAAATTATTATGGGAATGACACGGCGTGAATTTTTAACAGTGGGAGCATTATCCGGCGCGGGTTTATTTTTGCCAAAAATCAGACGAGGCGAGGCGCGGGTTTTAGCAAAAGAATCTAAAGGAGAAGAAAGTCCAACTTTCTATTTTTCTGAAACAGGCCATCATCTTGGAGGGTCTATTGCAGATTTTTGGCGGACCCGAGGGGGAGAACGTACTTTTGGAATGCCAATTACAGAAGTAATTCAGGAGTCAGGAATGCCTGTGCAGTATTTTCGAAATGCAAGGATAGAAATTCATCCCAATAATCAAATAATGCTTGGTCTTTTGGGTTCCGAGCTTTTCGAAGAGAAGGGTTTTATCCCTGTTATGGAAAGACCGAAAACTCCAAAATTTGGTCGTTTTTATAAAACAAGAGGAGCGGAGGAAATTTTTGGCTATCCTATCTCGCCGGTTCTTGAGGAAGAAGGTCAACCGGTCCAGTATTTTCAGCGGGCCAAGTTTATTCACGATCAATCTAAAATTCATCCTGAAATACAAAAACGAGCTGATTTTTATAAGAGAATGGAAGCGCTATATGGTCAAAACCTGCTATTTCTAAACGAAGTGCAGCTTGCAAATTTAGGAGAACAAGTAGTCAAAAAGAAGGGAGTATCTACCGCCGGAGTAATGCCCAAAAACGGAGCCATGGAATATTCTACATTTAAACCTTCTATAAAAATTATGGTTGATTTAACAAAGCAAAGACTAACATTATACGAGGACGAAACGCCGGTTATTTCTAGAGTTATTTCATCGGGTCAAGATAAATCGCGTACTCCGACCGGCAAGTTTTATGTTAGAAATCGCGTGTTGCTTCAGCCTTACCACGGATATAATAGTATTACAGGAAGGAATTATCATTATGACAATGTACCTTTTAATCTTGATTTTGATGGGGAAAGATTAATTCACCCGGTATACTGGCATGATGAATTTAAAGAGGTAGAAGAGGTAAAAGAAGAGTATGGGGTTTCTCTTGGCTGTGTTAATTTAAGACTTGCTGACGCAGAAGAGGTTTTCAATAAGGCAAGTGTTGGTACTCCAGTTGAAATATTTTATTAAATTAAGCATATTGATTTTTGCTTGGATATAAGATTTAATATAACTATAGGTATCTTAAGTGCCTTCCTCAATTTTTGATAATGAATAAAAAACTGCGGGTTTTGATGACTGGATATGAGATTGCTCCTTTTTACAAGTTTGGGGGCATGGGGGATGTAATGGGATCACTCCCCAAAGCTTTAAAAGAAGTTAGTGTTGATTGCCGCGTTGTTATTCCTTACTATCAGGAGATAAGAGAAAAGTTTAAAGAACGTAAAATAGGGGAGTTTTTTGTCCATTTCGGAGAGAGCGAAGAAGAAGTTAGCGTTTATGAAGGTTATTTTGGATCGGACCGCGTTGTTATTTATTTTTTAAGCAATAGACCAAACCTCTCACATATAAAAACTCACGGCAGAAATAAAAAAATAGATCAGTTTGCTTTTTTTGATTTGGCACTAGCGCACTTTATTTTATGGCTAAAAAAGCACACCGGCTGGACTCCTTCTTTAGTCCACTGCAATGACTGGCATACGGCTTTAATTCCCTTAATACTTAAAAAACAGGTAAAGCTTCCTATTCCAACGCTTTTAACAATACATAATCTTTCTTATCAGGGATGGGGATCAAGAGAGGTTTTAAATCTCTTACATCTTCAAGACGAGGACGTTAAAGAGCTTAAAAAAAATTTACCGGCAACAGAAATAAACGTGCTGGGAGAAGGAATTATGCACGCGACACGTGTTTCAACTGTTTCAAAAACATATGCACAGGAGATTAGTCATCCTAATCATAAACTCATTTCTAAATATATTCAAAAGAGAGAAAGTAGTGGGACAGACGGGAAAATAACAGGGATTTTAAACGGAATAGATTATGGAGTCTGGGATCCTACAAGTGACCCGTTTATTACCAGAGAATTCGATAGATCAAACTGGAAAATAAACAAAAGGAAAAACAAAGAAGATCTACTAAAGAAATTTAATCTTCCTAATCTTCCGGTTTTTTGCTTTGTAGGCCGGATAACCACTCAAAAAGGACTTAACATCATAGTAAAAACAGCTAAAAAACTGATCGATTTGGATATCAATATAATAATTTTAGGGTCGGGAGAACCAAATATAGAAAAAAGCGTTAAAAAGATAGAAAACCGGTATCCGTCAAATATCAAAACTATTTTTTCCTACAACGAAGAATTGGCGCACAAAATTTATGCAGGATCCGATTTTATTTTAATCCCGTCGCATTTTGAGCCATGCGGGCTTATTCAAATGATTGCGATGAGGTACGGGACGCTGCCTATTGCGTCAAATACAGGAGGATTAAAAGATTCTATAAAAAATAATTCTACAGGTTTTCTCTTTGAGAAAGACAAAACAAGACCTTTTATAAAAGCTGTTAAAAAAGCATTAATGGTTTACAAAGATTCTCAAAGACCCAGCACCAAATTGGTGCGAGGTAAATATGAAATAATGGTAAAAAGGGCAATGAATACAGATTTTACCTGGAAAAAAAGCGCTAAAAAGTATAAAAAGTTATATTTGGATATAGTAAGTAACAGTCATTTTAATAATAATGGAGCTTGAATTTATACTCAGGATAGAGTTTAATATATATAGGTTTATTGTTAAATTGTTGCCAACAATGAAGCAATTTAGCAATGTAACAATGGGTTATTATGGTTGATTTTCAGTTTTTACAAAATCCTATTTCTAACAAATGGGTGATACTTGCTCCAAGAAGAGCAAAAAGGCCGGATATGGCAAAAGGAATAGAGCCTGTTTGCCCTTTTTGTGTTGGGCGGGAAAAAGACGAGCCGGAACTATACAGGATTGGGGGAGACGACACAGATCAAAATTGGCAAGTTCGTGTTCTTAATAACAAATTTCCTTTTGCTCCAATACACGAGTTAATAATTCACTCACCGGATCACTCACGTAATTTTGATAATTTGCCTTTGGAACATGTAGAACTAATAATTAAAACGTATAAAACACGCTACAATGAACACAAAGAAAAAGGACAGGTGTATATTTTTCATAACAGAGGAGAAAATGGAGGAGAAAGTCTTCCGCACTCCCACACCCAGCTTGCAGTTGTTCCTTTTGAGGTTAAAATGGATATCCCGCGTCTTGATCCTTCCGCATCTGAACATCTTTCCCCTAAGCCTTTGAGCATCGATTCCAGAGATGGGGGACTCGAACCTGAAGTTGCCGCGGAAACGCCTCATTTTTATTTATTTTGTCCAAAAACATCACAATGGCCCGATGAAGTTTGGATTGCTCCTAAAAAAAGAGGAAGAATTTTTGGAGAAATAACAGATGAAGAAGCAAGCGATCTTAGCTCTATTTTACCCCGCTTAATAAATATTCTGGTATTAAGGCATGGCAATCTTCCCTTGCCATATAATTTTCATATTTATCCGGGAGGGGATTGGTATTTACGCTTAATTCCCCGTGTTAAATCTCTTGGGGGGTTTGAACTGGGCACCGGAATTTTTATTAATACTCAAGATCCTAACGAAACAATAGCTTTTATAAAAGAGCACTTTGAAAATCCTAATGAGGAAAAGATTAAAAACGAATACCAAGCGGATTACGGGAAAGGTGCTTAAAGGGTTTTTCAAATACTGCAGTTTTATTCGCTTTTGCTTTGTATGCCAAGCAACCACAAAACGGCTTCTTTTTTATAACGTCTATCGCCTCGGGAGTTTATGCGGATTGCAGGCAGTTTTCCTCTTTTGCCCCAACGTTTAATTGTTAAGGGAGAAACTCTTAGAACTTGCGCGACTTCTCGAACTGTTAGAAGATCTGGAAGATTATTAATTGATACTGTTTGAATATTGTTAGGCATAGGAGTATAACTTTTGTAATCGTTATAATAATTATAACTATTATATACATTAAACAATACCAAAGTGTAGCATGTATTGTCAAGAGGGTATTTATAAATATTATCTTCGGTTGACAATTTTTTAAAAAGGTAGTATAAATGTACAACTTCTGCTCAAAACCCTGTCCTAGGGCATTCTAGGCCCTTCTTCGCTTTATGTTGTATTTTGCAATTTTTACTGCTGGTTTTAATATCGGAATAATTCTCTTCCTGAAAATTTTTGCTAAAAAAGATAAATACGAAGAGTGAAAAAAGAGTTGTTAAAAATTTTCTTTATAATTTTAAGGAAAAATTTATTGTCACAAAATTAAATTAAAAATAGAAGATATTTTGGAATCTTAAAATATCCTAATTTAAAACTATATGGACTTTAAAAACAGAAGTCTTATTTTATAAGAGAATATTTACACTAAAATTATTAAGCGTGAACAAAACTACAAAGACTAAACTTATATAAAAAAGAAAGCCTCTATTATAAGAATGATAGAGCACACATTGTTAAAAAAGACCATAGAATAAGGCTAGAAAACTACGAATACAAAAAGTGTTCATGGAAATACTTAGACCTATATTAGAAAGCTATAATACTAAAGAGTAAGAAAAATTAAATATAGTCAGAAAAGAAAAGAACAACAAAAAAGAATGAGCGCGTTCTTATAAGACATTAAAAAATAACGATATTTTAACGCGAATTTTTTATCCACATTTTAATTTTTGCCTAAAAATAAAAAAAATAATAAAAAAGAGAAAAATTGATTAAAATCCAGAAACCGATAGTAAACTGGAGTTTATCACCTATAGTAATTTATTTTTTTTTGAGTTTTATACCCTGTAGTATATGAGAGATTAAGGCTTATATTATAATAAAACAGGACGTGAATGTTTCCGTGCAAAATTTAAAAATAAAAAGTTATCCACACAAAATTTTAGTGGTTGAAAATACTATATAAAAAAATTGTAAAAGTATTTTGCCTGTTATTACAATATAAACAAAATTCCTTTAAAAACTTTAAAAAAATATTTTTTGGCGAAAAAAAGGGAAGGACTTTGCTAAATTCTTATTTCTTTCTTATATTTTTCTAATAAACTTCAATTATAGATAATGATTTTGATAACCCTATAGGATCTTGACAAAATTCCCATTAATGTTTACACTTTTTATATCTGATAAAAATTTCGTAGTTATCATTTACCTGCCTATATGTCTAAAAGGTTTTCATTACAAGAAAAAATTGAAGTTATTAAAAGAGTAAAATCTGGGGAAAAAATAACAGAGATTTGTAAACAACTAAAAATATCAAGAACAACGCTTCACAAATGGTTAAAAAATTATAATGCCATGGGGCCAAGAGGCAAAAACAGCGCTCTTTCCCCCAAATATATAAGAGGTAAAAAACACTGGAAGAGTATAGATTTAAAAAAAGAGAAGCAAATATTAAAATTTGCAATCAAAAATCCCGCATATTCTCCTCAAAAAATTGCCAAAAGGCTTAATTTAAGCCCATACGGTGTTTGGAGCGTTTTAAAAAGAGATAATCTTAATACTAAAGAAGCTAGAGAGAGATATGTTGTAAATTTTGGCAGTTGTATTATAAGAGGAAGGAGTTTATCGGAAAAGATAACCGCGATAAGAAGAGCCGAAGCTAGAGAAAAAGTTTCTAATGTATGCAAGAATTTGGGTATTTCTAGAGCTATTTATTATAGATGGTTAAAAAGATATAAATATTCTAATAATAGTATAGAAGCGCTTGAAAGTTTGCGGCCAAAAGGGGATAAGCACTGGAGGTTTGTTCCTGGCGTATCAGATATTATATTAAAGATTGTTATTGAACATCCGGAGTATAGTCATTTAAAGATAAGTAGAATACTAGTTCGAAAAACAGGGGAAAAGATATTGGGTAGTCATGGTGTTTATAATTGCCTGAAACGTCTCGATCTTAACACTTATCAGAGAAGACTTGCGTTTGCTAAAGCGCAAACCGCAGTTATTCCAAGACAGGAGGAAGAAAAAGCATGGAGTTTCCCGTTGTTTGGCAGATTCGAGATCATCTCTGTTATTCCTCCTCCATTAAGAAGACTGCCAATCTTCTCTAAAACCTTCCTTTTCTTATCTTCCGCATCTTTTATCCTCTCGTCGATTCTTATCCTTCTTTTAAAAACAATC
>Ga0209542_10010245_pt1 | contig 16966 bp, 8 predicted proteins | sample RifCSPhighO2_01_FD_184028 | JGI IMG/M metagenome (GOLD analysis project Ga0209542, IMG submission 184028) | Soil microbial communities from Rifle, Colorado - Rifle CSP2_plank highO2_0.1 (SPAdes) (version 2) | ecosystem: Environmental > Terrestrial > Deep subsurface > Rock core/Sediment ...
GTGGACACTCCGCTGTTAATCATCATCATGGGCAATGCTGCTACAAAGCATAAGACCGGCTTCTGCCACTGCCTCAGTCCAATTTTCCATCCCAAAAGATCATCTACAAATCCTATAAGACCTACGAGCAAGAGCGTTGCGCATACTGCAAGAATCTCTAGAAGGAATGAATCATCTCGAAAAAAGAATGTGCGAATCCCAACGAAGAGGAGCGCCCCGAATAGGAATCCTATGAGCACGGGAAATCCCCCAATCTCAGCCACAAAGCGTTCTTCTATCTTATGCATATCTTTGCCGACAAGCCCTGCGCGCTTTGCCTGTGGAATCCACCATACAACGAGCATAAATGTGCTTATGAACGTAATCATAAGTGCCAGAATCAATACTGTGCTGACCATTGGCCTTCTGTGTGCCTATACGTTTATAAGAATTATGAGTCTGGACGCTATGATTAAATGAGGGGTAAATCTTTATAAAGTGGCGCCACAAACTAGTGAATATGGCCATCGGATACCCTATCGTGATTGCTCTGATACTTATTTTTATTGCTCTGGGGCTGCGTATCGTGAACCAATATCAGCGTGCTGTGAAGTTCAGGCTTGGTAAATATGCGGGCACATTACAGCCAGGATTACGGTGGATTATCCCATTTATAGAATGGATTGTGAAAGTCGATGTGCGTGTGATCGCGGCGGATATCCCCTCTCAGGAAGTCATCACGAAAGATAATGTTCCTATGAAGGTCAACGGCGTTGTATTTTTCAAAGTAACTCATGCCGACAAGGCTGTCCTTGAGGTTGAGGAGTATCGGTACGCGATATCTCAGCTTGCGCAGTCGGCGTTGAGGGATATGACGGGAAAAGCTGAGCTTGATTCCGTACTTGCAAAACGTGAGGAGATTGGCAATCAGATCCAAAAAGTCGTTGATAGCGAGACAGACCCATGGGGGATCAAAGTTACAGATGTTAAGATTAAGGACATTGAGCTTCCTGAAAACATGAAGCGCGCTATGGCGCATCAGGCCGAGGCTGAGCGTGATAGGCGGGCGCGTATTATCAACGCAGAGGCTGAGAAGCAGGCCGCGCAGAAACTGCGTGAGGCAGGAGATATTATTGCTCACTCCCCTGCCGCGATGAAACTTAGATTGTATCAGACTTTGAATGACATCGCAGAAGAGAACAACTCCACGATTGTGCTTCCCTTTCCGGAAGAGCTTATGGATTTTATGATTTCAAAGAAAAAGAAAGAGTGATGTGTTCTTAAGGGTGTTGCCATGTTTAACGGTGCTACTTCCAGCGAATAAGCACGTTCTGGTCAGAAGCATTAAGAGGTATGTAAAAGCCACCGGGGTGTATGAGCGCTGTGTTATTGGATGAGGTGGATACCTCCTCCGGTATGAGTTTCGTTGTTACTTTCATAAGCGTTGTAGAATTAATTCCGGATAATTGGATTGTCGTCGTGCGTGCCGCGAGATTAGTGGTTAATTGCGCGGCGATTTTGTCTGTTGTTCGTATGCTTTCCGTGAGCTGTGTAAGCGTGAAGAATCCCGTATTCGGGATATCGTCCAACGTGTTAATAATCTTAGGGTTCGAAGCAAGCGCGTTGAAATCAAGGGGAATGATGTAAATGCCATATCCTTTAGGAAGTTCTTGGCTCGGATACAAGTAATACACGAGGAGTTGCATGACTCCTCCAATGAGACTCGGGGGATGTTCAGGCGCGGAATCGCGAAATCCTCCAATAACAAACGTGTGCCCTGAGTTTTCCGCTGCGAGCAGCGTGTCATAATTTGCGGCAAATTCGTATGGCCAAAACCCTCTCGCTTCAAACCCTTCCTTTTTGATCAAAACTCTGGATTTGCGCAATAGTTCTTCCTGAACTCCGTACGACAGATCCGCATAGCGTACAGGAAATGACCCCGTATGGTGAACATCAACATGCTTAAATTCTGATATGGAATATGGAAATTTCTCCGCTATATCAAGCAGGGAAAGATCTGTTGAATTGTATGCTGCTAAAAACATCGTTATGGGTATTCGTTCCCGCTCAAACATGCTGATCACATCACGCAGCTCACGCATATCCTGCGGAGGTTTGCCAAAAACCATAACATATGCTATTGAGCGTACTGTGCCTTCATGAATGGGAGAGAACGTAAGTTGAATCGGCTCCGGCTTAAACTTGTACGGATTAAAGAAGTAAAAAAGAAGTCCTATCACGATAATGAGCAGCGTGATAAATATAATGAGATGTAGTGTATGCGTCTTCATTTGCTTGGGGGACTCTTCTGCCATCAGAGCGTTATGCCCTCCAATCGCAGCCATTCAGGTGTCGTGCGTGCAAGATACTCTTCCCGCAGTGAGTCTGATATCGTGAAGTTTCCCGGATATGATATCCGCCATATTTTGAGCGGCCCGGTGACCTGGCCATTGTAATACGCAAGCCGATACCGTGCACTATCATCGTACACAAGCGAAAAATGCGGGCTGTCTTCATTAAAGAGGAAGAGTTTTGCCCACAAAGCGCTGAGGCCTTTCTCTGAGACGTACATGATTGCTCCGTTTTCCTGCTGGTGAGTTGCATCAATGATCCGGGGAAATATCCGTACGCATCCCCTCAACCCCGAGGCATTGAAATATATCTTTTTCTTGTCATAGATGCATTGAATGGGAACTTCTTCGCGAACCTCATGATAAAAGACTACTGCGCTTGGTTGCTCCAAACGGTACGTTCCGGAGTCCTCATCTTCTACAACGGGAATCTTTAAGGCTCCGATGTAGGCATCGTTCCTGGGAAATATGCGGTCGTTGTAGAAAACGTCATCATCGAGTGCCGTAAACCCCGCAAAAAAGTAAGTGGTAATATTTCCTTCCTTCACGATCTGCTGGGGATTCATGACAAACGTCCCGATCCAAGAGAAGATATCAAAGTTTTCGTCTGATCCTATGCTGGAGTATGCTGTATATTTGCCGATTTCGTCTGAGATGATAAGTAAGTTCGTTGCGCCATGTGCGTAGAGAAACTCAAGCGCCTCGGTCTCATTGCGTGCAGACAGGACATGCCTGCCCACGAGGTGGTTCCAGTATGGAATGAAGTTCCCTCCATCCGTGATCGTTGCCCGGTTTCCTCCTGTTTGCACCCAATATCCATAATCCCACCAATGCGCGAACACGGCATTGGATGGAGTATTTTCTTGTACCCATTCCATAGCTTGCTGCCATTGTGCATTAAAGCTTGGCCCCGTGTATTGCGTGATTCTGAAACTCGTTGCTGCGTTGCTGAAAACAATTGGAATGCTGACTAATGCTACAAGAAAAAAAACGGCGTATTTCGTGAGCCTTTCTTTATGATTGATGCCATACTCCAGAGAGTTCCATGCGAGATATCCTGCTGCGATGGCTGAGGTTGGCGCGAGGATAATAAACAAGCGAACGCCTCCGCGCGCCGCGAGCACTGTGACTAAAAACCATATAAGGAAAAAAAGCGCTAGGGGGGGATATGAGGTTAGCTCATGATACGCTTGCTTATCCCTCCAGTATCCACGAAGATAGATAAACATCGCGGAGAGCGTTAGCAATGCGAACGAAAACGTGTAGAGAAACAGTGATGGAATGCTCTCGCCATCAAGAAACGATCCCTGAGCAGCTCTGCTGAATATGAATCCAAAGAGCATGATGGCAAAAGCGGTAAGGATGAGTCCTTTGTGTTTTGTTAGGGGTAGTGTGTTCTTGAAGAGCAGAAAAATGCCTATGATGAATATGCAAAAGTAAAAAATGCCAAACGTCTCTATCCACGTGCCAAAGTATGGCAGCCTGTTTTCTGCAACGGTGAGCCCAAGACGATTATTGCTGAGCCCTGCTGTGAGCAGATTGTGTATGTCTTGTGCAAATGAAAAGACGCCCACAGCGCTGAAAAAAATCCCTGCAATTCCCGCAAGGATCCCGATAGCAACGATCGATATCATCGGCTTAGGGAGATTGAGCTTTGGATAGTATCCTGCAACCATACGATGTGCTACGATAATCACAAGCACTCCATACATGAATGCTGTCGTTGAAGACGTTAGCAATCCAATAATGCCTCCATATTTCGCGGTGAAAAACGCGAGAAACACTGTTGATATGAGAGCCCATGACCCGTAGAGGATAATGTGCCTGTCCTCAAGTTTTTCAAGGATGAAGAGCATAAAATAAAATATCGCAATAATGATGAGCGCAAACTTAAATCCTCCCCAGCTCAATCCCATGAGCCCTGTGGCAGCTCCCGCAGTCAATCCAAGGAGAATTGCTTTTGTCCATGAATGCGTCATGTGCCCTTTGATGAACAGCAGGAATGTAAGATACATGAATGTGAGTCCCATGGCTTCCTTATCAGCAAATCCTGCCATCGTGCGCTGTAGATACGCGGGGATGACTGCAAGGAAAAGTGTTGAGAAGAATGCTACGTGGATGTTGAAAATGGCTCGTACAAGGAAAAAGAAGCATATGAGGCCAATGACAAAAAAAATCACGGGGTAAAAGATGACCGCCTGCTCTAACGTAATGCCAGGAAAAAACAGCGCGAGGAATTTGTAGAGGTATACGAACACGTAGCTCAGGAATATATTTTCCGCGGCGGTCTCGTGCCCGAGCGGGTAATACCGCATCATGTCCACAACGGGAACGCTTCCCGTTGCGATGATTGCCCTCGCCATGCGGAGAAAATAGTACGGGTCAAGCTCCAGAATATACTTTCCCTGCATGAGCCCAAGGTTCTGGATGCGGATGATCACTCCGGCCGCTAGAACTAGAACGAGGCCAATCCAGTAGTGAGGATAATATTTCCGAATATCCATAGTTCCCCCGCAGAATTACCACAAGCGCGTTTGTGGTGCGATTGCCTGCCAGTTTTCTGTAATGATATCCTCATTATACGTGAGTACCGCTGTCCGTGACCACACTCCATCCATAAGGACTCCGGCGACAGAGTCAATGTCTCTATGTGTGGTCAGGTACGTTGTGTTCTGGTAGTATGCTTCGATGACACGATATGCATACTGGGATTCAATAGCAGGATCATAAATCGATGCGTTCTGGTACAACGTGATAACAAAAAGTTGCTCGGGGACGCTTTGGGGCTGCCAGAAGAACAATCGTGCTGTTTTTCCATTATCCGTTAAGATCTGAGATCTCTGTACTGTAAATGCATAGGGTGGTGGATTTACTAGCTGTTCTGCGTTTTGCATACCGGAAATTGCGCTATTGATAAAATTCGTTGCGCTACTCCCATCATCAAAATCATTAATTTGGAAGAATAGCAAGTTGTGAGTATCGTCTCCCGGGTCAATGTAATAACTAAGAACCGTCTGTGATCTGAGCGTGGGCACTTCAGGAACGGGATAATCCCCAGTTACAAAATATCCCGGATTCGGCTCGTAATAATAATCACTCATATCGCGACGGGGGTCGTCTGTCGGCCTCGCCCTGAATACGTAAAAATCTCTGCATGGGATTGTAAGCGCCCCGCAAATATCCGCTTCAAAATTTACATGGCTAATAACCATTTTTTCTTGTGGTTGAGACGGGTTTCTGGGTGTTCCGGGAGTAATGGCAGGTTCAACAGTTGCGGACATTTGCTTAAACGCGCCGCCTTCGTCTACGGCATATGTTGTGTAGATTCTATTTGCTAGTACCGGAATGTCAAAGTCAAGATGTTGCCGTGAGTTGAGAACGAGCAGCAGATATACGTAAATATAATTGATGAAGTTACGAATAGATCTGAAGAAGTCAACAGGTTCGTCCGCGTTAATTCTTTCCTGACCTAGATCAAAGATCACAACGCCGTCATCCGTCTGTCGGTTTCCAGAAAGGGGGAGTTGAGAGAAGCGTACAGAAAATGCCTCAAGAGGATAGTTGTTCACGGAGGTCCCCAATAAAACAAATTCCCCACTATCATCTGCCTGTCGCAGAATACATACATTGTTGATGCAAGGAGCCGTAATGTTTGGAAGGAAGAGGTATTCTGCGTTCCCCGTGTTGCAGAGTGCAGATGTTTCATGCTGAATGATTTGGGTCCACTGCTGTTCGTGATGAGGAACTGACCGTACATAATTCGCAACCAGGGGAATATCATCGCAATAGAGTGTAATGTTTTTTGTTGTATCCGCGTAATTCCAAAGCTCATTCGCGACAAGCCTCGTACGTGAAGTCCATACTCCCGCGGTTACGAGATTGCCCGAGCCAAAGAGGTAATCTACATCAGTTTCATTAACTGCCTCGCAATATAAATCCCCAAAATACGTTCCTGCAGGTACGCAGTGATCCACAGTATCGTCAGACAAGGAGCTGCTCACGAAACAGTCAGAATCTCCAGAACAATAGCCGGCATTGCCCTCCCAGTCATAGCGCAATTTTCCTTCCTCCCATTCTCCATCACTGCAAAAGAAGGTTCCCATATCAAATGTTCGCTGCACTCCTTCGCCAACACATGCTCCTTCTGGTTGCTCAATCGATGACCAGCATTCATCTGCCGCGCAGCATTCCATGCTCGAATCCAGCACGGGGGAATCTTTCCGTTGGGTTCGGATAACGGGGGATTGCTTCCATTCATTTGTAGGTGAACAATAGTAAATCTGTCCACTGACATTGATGTTTTCACATTCCCCAACATTTGCATCTTCAGAAACTCTCTGGATGTTCTCACCGCTGTCGAGTTGGCTGGGGATATCGATGGGATTTGTTGACGGTTGGATCGATATGACACGCCTGCGAATAAGGTCTCGGACAACCTCATCGGGAAGCCCAAGAAGGTTTGTGAAGTCTCCCGCGTCAATACTGCCTTGATTCAAGAACGCATATACTATCGCTTGTTGAAACTCGGGCATGTAATCAAATACGCTGTCTGGATCGTCAATGCGAACACTAAAAACATATGCGCCTCGGGGCGGTATCCTCCATACCTGCTGGGCTTTTCCGTCCAGTGAATAGTTCGTGCGATTAAACCATTCTCCAAAGATTTCTTGTGGGGTTGTCGGATTTGATGGACCACTTATTTGTGATATATAAAACGCATCAGCGGTTTGTGTATAATCAAAGATGAGTGCTTGGAAATTAATGAGGTATTCCTGATTATTATAGGTATGGTTGAATACGGCATTGTAATTATGAAGCAATCCCGTGACGGGTCCTGGCTGCTCAGGAGTATATGCTGTATGCGCAAACCACCAATAGCGAAGATCCTGAAGCGGAATATACGGATAGTTGCATCCGTAATATGATCCATTCGCAACGAGCAGAGTATCCTTGTCTTCTGGCCCGAAGAACGAATACGGCACGTTTTTATCTTCAAATGGGGCAATGTTGTCTGAAGGTAATGGTATTTTTACTCCAAACCAGCAGGCATCGGTTGTGTTATCATCATACGTTTTCATTCCAACACAGCATTTGCTTCCCGTCCATCCTCCTTTGGGATCTGGAAGATTTGCAAAAAATGCGTCACATTCCGGTCTCGTCGCTGGCTCAAATTGCGCAACGTCTGTGCAGTCATATGATTGTGCTCCGTTGATCGATGAGGTCTCGCCAGCTGCAAAGCGAACACCCCCTATATTGTCCGAGAACGCGTTTTCTAAGCCTTTGCACTCCTGAATAGACTTTATTGCGTCAGGACTGGCACAACGGTACTCGTGTGTTTGTGGGGGTGAAAAGGGGACTTCTTTAGTGATATTCAAGAATCCGGTGCTCGGAAATATCAATCCCCGGCTAAAGAATGGATATGAAGAAACCGCATTCCCGCAACCAATCCATCGCGCTTGATTGTCAATGCGCATCGCGGTCACGTCTAAGGTAATGCACTCCGATCGTTTGATCTCTCCAATGTTGTCTTCTGCGCTCAGCCATTCATGCCCAGCGCAGAGGAAGTGCTCATTGTTATAGACGGATATACTTCCGCAGTCTGTCTCATTATCATCCCCACAGCAGAAATTCTCTGCGGCACTTCCATCGTCTGGCCCGTCAGGAATCCAGCTCATCTCCGGTTTTTGACATAATCCGGGATCTTCATCGGGATCGCAAGACTCGTCTGTCTGGCCGTTGCAATTGTTATCGCGGTCATCGCCGCAAACCTCAGCCGGTGCTTGAGGACATGCATCGCATGTTTGATAGGGCGCACACGTGTCATAGTTAATGCATCCGTGTTGTCCTTCTTCGTCTACCTCTCCATCGCAATCGTTGTCTTTTTGGTCACAAATCTCTGTGTTTCCAGGAAACCGAGCAGGATCATTATCATCGCAATCGCCCTGCCTTATAGATTTTCCATCATGATCGTTGTCGCTAGCGCATATTTGTATTATTGGCAACGCCTGTTCAAATCCTAGTCCCGTACCTCCCATACAGGCAGATGGACCAAAATCACCATCAAATTCTGTGTTTCGCAATACATAGCCGTTTGCATTTCCAAAAATTGTAAAATCATCATCATTATCTCCCGTATTATGGCAGTGTGCTGCGTTGAGAGCTAGGGACCATGTGAACGGTCCGGGATTATATATATCACACCGGCAGTTCACAGAAGGTTGGGTTTGAATTTGAGGGATATCTCCCTGCCACCTAACACTGTATTCATATGTTGTGTGGGGGGGATTAGTGTCTCTATACCAACGTGCGACTGTTCGTGCATACGGCACCCAATCCGTCGCTACACAATACTCATAAGGATCAGGATTTTCGAACGTGCCTAACAGCTGCTCTGAATCCGCTATCTTTCTCTCTTCCCGCAAATCATCATAAGGTGCTACTGCCCCAAAAATCCCAATAGGTGTGAATGCGGGCATACTGTTGGTTGAAACCTGACTCGTCTGCTGCGCCACACTAAACGGCATGAGCACCATACTGAACAAAACCATCCAACAAAGCATCATGACGAGTATTCTCATTACTTCACGCTCTTTTTTTCCTAGTGCTATCCTGGGCGAGTTTGTTTATAAAGTTTTCTATGAACCCCTAGCGTTTGCTGAGCATGCGAGTTAATGCCTTAACATCAAGAGGATTTCTCATGTGCTCAGGAGAAGAAGCAAGGGAAACGAGATCATAAGCGACGTCATATTTTGAGCATAAACGTATATTCTGTTGGACTTTCCCGAGAAGTCTGCTGCGCTTTTCCGCGCTTGAGGAAAAATAAGAAGTCAGAGAGAAGCAAAAGGTTGTATGATATTTTTTAGCTATGGCGCAGAGTACGTGATTGAGCTGTGAAGTTCGTGTATGAGTCGTGTCTTTGCCTGCAGACGATTCTATGTCCAGGATAAACGAAGGCCTGAGTTGTTCGAGGCAAGCGCGAAGATCCTGATGTGATGCAAGTTTGAGAATTCTCTGCTCGGGCCAGTGGCTGTGCTTTCTGTCAGTGATGAGTAATAGCGGTTTAACAGTAATTGTGTTCGACAGTGATGCTATTGTTTTCTTTCCTATGTCGAGGTCATTGGGGGAATAGCAGAGGTACAAGCAATCATATCCGAGGGGCTCGGCCATACGAACAAATTCCTTTTCGTTTCCTCGGGGGATCACAATGTCATAGTGCATAAAAAGGAAAAGCCATTGACATTAATAAACTCTCCGGGATGTAAGTGCAGTCAAGTTTATTGTGATGAGCAGTGGATTCGGCCTTGGCGCTGGTCGAACCGGGGGATGGTCGCCGAGCGCTAGCGAGCGCAACTAAGAAAATCTCCGATTTTCTGTGTCCCTTACGGGGTGGACGCCGAGGCGAAACCGAGCGTGTCTAGGAAAAACAATTTTTCCGTGGTTCGACGAGGAGCGTGAGCGACGAGAAGCCGCCAAGGAGGCCGAATGAAGATCATAAAACTACAAAACATAATCAAGTTGACTTTACTCAGGATGTATATACTCGAATACATAAATCTATTTATATATTGATATTTTTTGGGAATGTGTGGTAAGTTCGACGCATATGGACTCTTGGAATTGTTTTCCAAAGAGAGTCGACTTTACCGTGCCGACCATTTATTGCTAAGGACCGGCGTGATTCCTTGGTTCTGGCAATCGTGGTCAAGACTTCTGATCAGCATTGTTGGAACCAAGAGAAAGCTATGAGGTGACCAACCATGAGGCCGCAAACGTGCATTGCCTGCCAAGAGGCAATAACAAACCCAATATGCCCCGAATGCTTGGAACGGGAGATTGAGGCATGGCTTGTAGAGAAAAAGCCGTATATTGTGCCATATCTCTATGGGCTCTCTGATAATTTCATGAGAAGCTGGGTAACCGTGTGCATCATTTGTGGAAATCGTATGGGTGTCTGTGGGCATTGTTATACGAAGGATATACTTGATGTCTTGCGTAGGAAGGCCCCTGAGTTGGAGGAGCAGTTTCTCCTTATGTTCAACTTCCAAATAGACAAATCTTAACCTTTTTTTATTTTCCATTGTTAATTCCTCCTACACCATCGTTTCTTATGGAACCGTACAGATTTTCTGTTGCTAGTTATCTTCATTTTCCGCGTTATTTAATATAAACGCTATAATAAAGATAATAGTATATAGTAATTAGTATATAGTTTCAATATAGAAAATAATAAATATAATATAGTATATAATATAGTTAATAATCATATACTATATACTAATAACGTCTATAACCATAATATAACATATTTATAAGAAATGAGTAAAAAATAAAAAGGTATTAAAACTAACAAAACCAGAGTTAAAAGACATAAACTACACACTTTTCTCCATTTTTTCTTCCATATGAAACAAGGGGGGGTCACCCCCACCACAGGAACACAATCTTTAAATATGTTGAATCCTGGACAGGAAGCATGCATGATGAGAAGGCGCTTAGTACATTCTTCAGCGAGTACATGAAGAGAAATCCAATATTTATGGATAAAAGCGCCCTCAAATCGAGTTACACGCCAGACGCAATCCAGCATCGTGATGAGCAGATCCACCAGGTTGCGCAGATATTAGCGCCGTGTTTGAGATTTGAAAAGCCATCGAACCTCTTTATTTATGGAAAAACAGGAACTGGAAAGACGCTCACAACAAAATACATCATGAGGCAGATTCTTGACATCGCTAAGCAAAACAACATTCCCTTGAAGATGATGTATATCAACTGCAAGCTCAAACGCGTTGCTGATACCGAATACCGGCTCATCGCGCAGCTCGCCCGCGATTGCAATCTTGAGATTCCTCCGACGGGGCTTCCAACAGATGAAGTCTATAAACTCTTTTATGCGCACGTTGACAAAGAAAAAATGCTTTTGGTCATTATCCTTGATGAGATAGATCAGCTTGTTAAAAAAATTGGCGATGAAATCCTCTATAACCTCACAAGAATAAACGATGAGCTGAAAAACGCTCAGATAACTTTTATTGGCATTAGCAACGATCTGCTCTTTATCGAGCACCTGGATGCTCGTGTGAAATCATCGCTTTCCGAGGAGGAAGTGGTGTTCCCCCCATACAATGCATTGCAATTGCAAAGCATTTTGCGTGAGCGCGCATCCCGCGCATTTGTTGCGGACGTGATTGGGGAAGGTGTTATTGAGAAGTGTGCCGCGTTCTCCGCTCGCGAACATGGGGATGCTCGCCGTGCCCTGGAACTCATGAGGGTTGCGGGAGAGCTCGCGGAGCGCAAAGGGCACGTTAAAATTGAGCTGCATCATATTGACCTGGCCCAAGAAAAGATCGAGCGCGACTGGATTCAGGAAACCGTGCTCATGCAGCCTAAACAATTTCAGACAACATTATATGCTATTCTCACCTTATACCAAACGCGCAAGGATACGTTGTTCACGGGAGAGATTTACGATCTCTACAGAAAATTATGCCGTCAGGTTTCCCTGGCTCCGTTAACGCAGAGGAGAATTTCAGATGTTATTGCCGAGCTGGACATGCTTGGGATCATTAACGCGAAAGTGATATCCAAAGGAAGGTACGGGAGGACGCGGGAGATCACGCTCGCAGCGGCAGACGCGACCCTTCAGGGCATGCAGTCTTTGCTTGAGGACGCGCTTAACCTAAAATGATGAGCAAACAGGAGCTTATTGAGTTTTTCATGGATCGTGATATTCTCATAGATCCAGATCTCTTGAATGCGTTGGACGAATCAGCGACGCCGGAGACCATCTACTCGATGCTCCGAGAGCGATCCCCCCAGACTACGCCGAAGGCAAGAGAGCATGAAGGAGTCGAGTTTACGGATGCCGACACCTCAATGAAGCCTTCGCAGCCCCCTTCCTTAAGATACGCCGTAAAAATCATAACGAGCTATGAAGAGCAAAGCCACAAGCGGGAAGTCCAGCACTTCATCGAGCACTTTAATAAGCGCTACGCCGTGTTGGAGCGCATGCTGCAGCAGCGCCAGGAGCTCCAGCACCTCACGAATATCAAGCGAGTGCTGAGCAAGCGCGAGCGCGAAACGGTTTCTATCATTGGAATGGTTGTTGAAAAAGTGGTCACAAAAAGCGGCAGCACGATGCTCACGGTTGAAGATACTACGGGCCAAATCAAAGTTATGATCAGCAAGAATCAACAGGAATTGCAGCAGGCGTCACAGGAAATCACAGAAGATGATATTATTGGAATCCGGGGGTTTTCGGCAGACAAATTTATGTTTGCAAACTCCCTAATTTTCCCAGACATTCCCCTAACAAAGGAATTGCGCAAGTCGCCAGATGATTGTTATGCAGTATGCATGAGTGACATTCATGTTGGCAGTAAATACTTTCTTGAAGAAAAATTTGAGCGTTTTCTCGAGTGGCTGAACGGGAATGTGGGCAATGAGCAACAGCAGGAGATCGCCCGTAAAGTGAAGTACTGTTTCATTGTTGGAGATGTGGTTGATGGCATTGGCATTTACCCCGGTCAGGAAGAGGAGCTCACGATAAAGGACATTTACGAGCAGTATGCGGAGTTCGCTTCATACGTTAAAAAAATTCCTAAGCACATTGCAGTGATTATCTGCCCCGGAAATCATGATGCCGTGCGCCTTGCAGAGCCGCAGCCCCCCCTGCGTGAGTTTCTCCCCCAACTCGTCAACGAGGCTAATGTTTTTATGGTCTCTAATCCCTCACTTGTGAACATCCATGCCAGTGATGTTTTCCCCGGATTTGACGTGCTGCTCTATCACGGCACGAGCTTTGATTTTTATGTTGCTAATGTTGATATCGTACGGGCGCAAGGAGGCTATGAGCGCCCAGACATTATTATGAAGTATTTGTTGAAGCGCCGCCATCTCGCCCCAACACACCGGTCGGTCTCCTACATCCCCATGGTTGCAGGGGATCCCCTCATCATCGATCCCGTTCCTGATTTTCTCATGACGGGGCACATTCACCGCTCAAGTGTCGCGAACTATCGCAACGTGACCGTTGTTTCTGGAAGCTGCTTCCAGGATACAACCCCCTTTCAGGTCAAAGTAGGGCATGTTCCCGAGCCGGCGCGCGTTCCCGTAATCCACCTTCAGACGCGCAATGTTAAACTTATGAAGTTTTGATCATGGCAGATACAACCCCCGAAATGGAAGCGTACATGGATGTACTAGACGGCCAGCTTAAGAGGGCTTACACATTAGCCTCAAGTGCGCGGAAACGGGGCTTTGATCCGGAGCCGAAAGTGGCAATTCCCATAGCAAAAAACATGGCGGAGCGTGTTGAAGGCCTCGTCTCCGTAGCTGCCCCGCAGATTATTGGAACCGGTATTTCGAAGCGCATTGCCGAGCTTGAAAAAAAATATGGCGTTCTTGACTGGCGAGTTTCACTGATTATCGCGGAGGAAATTGCCCAGGAGAAATTCTGCAAATTCAAGGATCGGCTCGAGGCGATGGAGGTTGGGATTCGTGTGGGATTCGCATACCATACGCTCGGAACTGTGGCTAGTCCGCTCGAAGGGCTTACGCAGATTAAGCTGCGCAAGACGAGGCAGGGAAAAGAGTATTTTGCCGTTTATTTTTCAGGGCCTATTCGCAGCGCAGGAGGCACAGGCGCATCCGTTTCCGTGCTCATCGCAGATTACATTAGGCAGCGGTTTGGCTATGCCGCGTATGATCCAGAGGAACGAGAGATTGAGCGCAGTGTCACAGAACTCTATGATTACCATGAGCGTGTTACAAACCTTCAGTATCTTCCGAGCGAAGAGGAGATTCGCTTCCTCGTGCGCAATCTTCCTATCCAAATTGATGGGGACCCCTCAGAAAAATTTGATGTCAGCAATTATAAGGATCTCGATCGCATAGAAACCAATATCATCCGCAATGGAATATGCCTCGTTATCGGTGAGGGACTAGCACAAAAGGCTCCAAAGGTGTGGAAGCAATTATCGATTTGGGGAAAAGAGTTTGGATTGGAACATTGGAGCTTTCTTAAAGAGTTTGTTGAGCTTCAGCAGCAGATTAAGGCAAAAAAGCAGGTTGGGCAGGCGCAGCAAAAGCACGCAGTAACAGACATCCTTCCCGATTACACATACATCAAAGATCTCGTTGCTGGCCGTCCCGTTCTTGCGCATCCTATGAGGCCAGGAGGATTTCGCTTGAGATATGGGCGATCGCGGGCAACAGGATACTCTTCTTGTGCGATTCATCCCGCCACGATGGTCGTGTTAAACAGTTATGTTGCGGTTGGCACGCAGCTCAAACTTGAGCGTCCGGAGAAAGCAACGTCTCTTAACGTGTGCGATAGCATTGAAGGGCCGATTGTGCTCTTGCAGGACGGTTCGGTAATGCAGCTGCATTCATACAGCGAAGCAAAAGCGGTTGTCCAAAAACTTAAGGAAATCATTTATCTGGGAGACATTCTCGTGAACTACGGTGATTTTTTCAATCGGGCGCACAAGCTTATTCCCCCAGGATACTGTGTCGAGTGGTGGATTCAGGAGCTGGAGAAGGCGATCGTGGATCATTTTGGGACAATTGATGTAGAAAAACTCAGCGAACTCACCGATATTCCTGTGACAAGTATCCAAGCCATCATGAAAAATTCGTGGAGCAGTTTTCCGTCTGCCAGGGAAGCGTTACAGCTCTCCACATCGTTAGCAATCCCGTTGCATCCTGCCTATACGTATTTCTGGAAACTCTTACCCCCGGGTGAGGTGAAGACCCTCCTTGAGCTCATTGCAAAGGGCCAGGCGATTGAGGAGCAGGGTATTTTGAAGAAGCTGATTCTGCCCGTCCGTGAACTTCCTGAGGGAAAGATCATGCTCGAAAAAGCAGGTATCCCACATACCCTGGTGAACACAGAATTCATTGTTATTGATGAGAATCATGCGCTTGCTATGTTGGCATCTCTGAATATTGACTCAAGGACACTTGCTATTGATGAAGCTCTTGGGGATCTCGAGAAGTCCAATTCCTCAGATGGCCTCCAGTATGTTACACTGAGGTCTCCTGTGAAGATAAGGGATCGTGCCGGCGTGTTTATTGGCGCTCGCATGGGTCGTCCTGAGAAAGCGAAGATGCGCCAACTCACGGGCAGCCCGCATGTTCTTTTTCCCGTTGGTGAACAAGGAGGAAGAATGAGAAGCTTCCAGGCAGCACTAGCTACAGGAAAAGTGGACGCAGAATTTCCATCACGGTTTTGCCCAAAATGCCAGAAGACCGCAATATTTGACGTGTGTGAATCATGCGGAAAGCGAACACAGCAGAGGATGGCGTGCCCCTATTGCGGAATCTTGACGCAGGAGAAGTGTGAGAAGCACGGTATCGGAGTTCCGTATGTTACTCAGTCATTTGATATTGCCTCCTTTTTTGCAAAGACGCTCGAACACCTGAAGATTACTCTTTATCCTGACCTTATTAAGGGCGTTCGTGGCACTTCCAATAAAAATCATATTCCGGAGCAGCTCGCGAAAGGGGTTTTGCGTGCCAAGTATGACGTATATGTGAATAAGGATGGAACCACAAGATACGACATGACCCAGCTTCCCATCACTCACTTCAAACCGAAGGAGATCAAGACGTCGATTGAGCGGCTGAAAGAGTTAGGATATCTTAGGGATATTGAAGACAAACCCCTTGAATCTGAGGATCAAGTCCTCGAGATCAAACCCCAGGATGTCATTTTGCCTGCTTGCAGGGAGTCTTTAGACGAAGGTGCGGACCTTGCATTGCTGAAAGTTGCAAAGTTTGTGGATGACTTACTCGAGCATTTTTATGGGCAAGAGAGGTATTATCATGCGAAGGACGCGCATGACCTTGTTGGCCATCTCGTTGTTGCTCTCGCTCCGCACACTTCAGCAGGCATCCTCTGCAGAATCATTGGTTTTTCAGACGTGCAAGGATTTTATGCTCACCCATTAATTCATGCTGCTACACGTCGCGACTGTGATGGGGACGAAGCCTCGGTTTCCTTGTTGATGGACATGCTGCTCAATTTCTCGAGAGAGTATCTCCCCGCGCACCGAGGCTCAACACAGGACGCATGTCTTGTCATCACGTCTCGTGTAGTTCCTGCCGAGGTAGACGACATGATCTTTGATGTTGACCGAGCGTGGAACTACCCGCTTGAATTTTACAACGCATGCTTGGAGTTTAAAGCACCATGGGAAGTGAAGATTCCTCAGGTGCGCCACGTCGTTGGAACCGAACAGCAGTATGAAGGATATGGATTTACGCATCCCACGGATTCAATTAATGGGGGGGTGCTCTGCTCTGCGTATAAGACCGTTCCCAATATGGAGGATAAGCTCAAAGGCCAGATCGACCTTGCTGAAAAGATACGGGCCGTGGACAAAGATGATGTAGCGCGCATGGTTATTGAGAAACATTTCCTCAAAGATATCAAGGGGAATCTGCGTAAGTTTTCCGGGCAGCAGTTCCGGTGTGTGAACTGCAATGAGAAGTTTAGGAGGCCGCCGCTTCTGGGGAAGTGCACGCATTGTGGAGGCAAAATTATTTTTACGATTTCAGAAGGATCTGTTGTAAAGTATCTTGCGCCGTCTCTTGAAATCGTCCATAAGTTTCAAGTTACTCCATATTTGCGG
>Ga0209542_10010246_pt1 | contig 16965 bp, 19 predicted proteins | sample RifCSPhighO2_01_FD_184028 | JGI IMG/M metagenome (GOLD analysis project Ga0209542, IMG submission 184028) | Soil microbial communities from Rifle, Colorado - Rifle CSP2_plank highO2_0.1 (SPAdes) (version 2) | ecosystem: Environmental > Terrestrial > Deep subsurface > Rock core/Sediment ...
AAGCGTTCTTTTTTTGTTGATTGGTTTGCATTACTCATTGAAATCAGTTGATGCTAATTGTGAGGTTCCAAAGAACAAAGATAATAATGGGAAATTGAAGTGAGAGAAAATGGAAAAAACAATTAAAGTTTCGGGCATGCATTGCAAAAGCTGTGAGATTTTGCTCGAGGATTCCATTTCGGAAATAAAAGGCGCAAGGGTTATTAGTGCAGATCATAAATCCGGAACAATTAAAGTTGTACTTGAGAAAGAATCTATATTTGTGGATGTAAAAAAAGCAGTTGAAAAAGAAGGTTACAAGGTGGTTTAATTGAAGGAATACAAAATTTGTTTGAATGGATTAAACTGCGCTTCGTGTGAAAAGATTGTCAACAGGGTTGCTGCTGCAAATAACGCTGAAGTGAAGGATATTGATGAACTGAATGGCATTGTTACTGTTGTTTGTGAGGAAACCCAAATAGAAAAACTGAAAAACGACTTGGCATCAAAAGGCTTTCCGGAAAGAAAGGGCCCCTTAACTGCAAGAGGAGATCCTGCAAGAATAGTTGATTACCTTTTTTCGGTAATTAGCGGCTCTGAAGAAACACATATAGAATCAAAACTCCTGAATTATTCGCTTGCAACATTTGCATTGGTTATTTTCTTGGGAACGATCGCCTTTTCGTCTGCTGTGTTACCGGTTGCAAATATTCAGGAATACATCCCGTTTATTTTCCTTGCAATCATTTTCTCAATTGCGGCAATTTTTTCGTACAATCACATGAAAGCATACAAAAGCCTGATGTCGTGCAGTACAGGCATGATGGTTGGAATGACTGTTGGCATGATACTCGGTTTCATGGGCGGAGCAATAATAGGCGCCACTAATGGAATGTTTGTTGGCTCAATTATTGGGATGGCATTAGGAATTGGCGCGGGCGTAAGCCTTGGCAGGCATTGTGGCAGCATGGGCGCAATGGAAGGAATTATGGCGGGCTTTATGGGCGGCATCATGGGCGCAATGACATCTTTAATGCTTTTCACAGATAATGTTGTTGGGTTCCTTTACTTTGTATTTGCAATTTCATTGGCCATTCTTATGGGGCTAAGTTATATGATGCACAGGGAAGCAGGAACGCCTCCAAAGGATTCGCTAAAAATTGATATGCCGATGTTTATTGGCATGGCATTTGTGCTTATTTTTGTGCTTGTGCTGATAATGTTTTTCGGCCCAAAATCGGCAATAACTTATTTATGAGACATTTGAAATGAAAAAAGAAACAATAACAACAACAGGAATGCATTGCGCAAGCTGCTCAATTAACATTGAACGCAGAATCAAAAAACTTGAAGGCGTGCAAAATGCAAACGCCAATTACCTCACTAATAAAGTAAATGTTGAATATGATGAAAATAAAGTTGGTCATGCAGATTTTAAGAAAGTGATTGAAGGACTTGGATATGGAATTGAAAGCGGTGGCTCTGGATCTGGAAAGGCAATACTGAAAATAACAGGCATGAGCAGTGATCATTGTGTTGGCATTGTAAGCGGAGCAATAAAAAAACTTCCCGGAATAAAAAACTACAATGTCAATCTCGCAACTGAAAAAGCAACTGTTGAATTTGATCCTACAGTTGTAACTGTCAAGCAGATAATAGATTCAATCAAAGCAACTGGTTATGGCGCCGAGGAGGCCGAATCCGCGGATTATGAGAAAGATGCAAGGGAGAAGGAAATTATAGCGTTCAAGAAAAGAGTTGTTTATTCTGCAATTCTAACGCTGCCGGTGTTGATTCTTGCCCTGCCGGAAATGCTTAGTGTAATTGCAAAACTCGAGTATCCTGCGCTTGTAACTGAATACACAACTATTGTGCAGTTTTTGCTGACAACTCCGGTACTGTATTTCAATAGGGATTTTTTCACAAGCGGTTTTAGGAGCCTGTTAAACAGAACTCCTAACATGGACAGTTTGGTTGCTTTGGGAGTTGGCACGGCATATGTTTACAGTCTTGTTGTGAGCTTTGGCATAATTGAAGGAAGCGTTTATTATGAAACAGCCGCCTTGCTTCTCACTTTCATAGTTTTAGGAAAGTATCTTGAAGCAGTTGCAAAAGGAAAAACATCCGAAGCGATAAAACGCCTCATTGGTTTGCAACCTAAAACCGCAATCGTTGTGCGCAATGGAAAAGAAGTTGAAATTGCAATAAAAGATGTTGTTGTGGGCGATGTCATAATTGTAAAGCCCGGCATGAAAATTCCAGTTGACGGAGTTATTGTTGACGGTAGCAGCAGCATTGATGAAAGCATGATTACCGGGGAAAGCATTCCTGTGCACAAGAACAAGGGCGATGCCGTAATAGGCGCAACAATAAACAAAACAGGTTCATTCAAATTCCGCGCCACCAAAATCGGAAAAGACACAATGCTTGCGCAGATAATCAAGCTTGTTGAGGATGCCCAAGGAAGCAAAGCGCCGATACAGAAGCTTGCCGATTTGGTCGCAGGTTATTTTGTTCAAGTAGTTATTGTGCTTGCAATTCTTGCGTTTTTGTTCTGGTATTTCATTGCAGGACAGAGTTTCATATTTGCCCTTACTATTGCAGTTGCAACCCTCATTATTGCCTGTCCATGTGCAATGGGACTTGCAACACCAACAGCTGTAATGTTAGGAACTGGGAAAGGTGCTGAAAACGGAATACTTTTTAAGAATGCGGAAAGCCTTGAAGTATTGCACAAAGTAAACACCATAGTTTTCGATAAAACAGGAACTATTACAAAAGGCGAAGCAATTGTTACTGATATTATTGCATTCGGAATTAAGGAAAATGAATTGCTTTCAATGGCTGCTTCCGCCGAAAACAAATCAGAACACCATGTTGCCGCGGCAATTGTCAAAAAAGTAAAGGAGAAAAATATAAAATTTGTTGAGCCAAAAAGTTTCAATGCAGTTCCGGGCCATGGAATTGTTGCAGTTGTTGGAAAAGATAAAATTGCGATTGGGAATTTAGCACTCATGAAAAAACAGGGAATAAAAATCAATGCGGAAATTTCAGAAAAACTTTCAGCCCTTGAAAATCAAGGAAAAACTGTTGTAATGGCTGCAAATTCAAAAGAAATTATTGGACTGATTGCAATTGCGGATACTGTAAAAGAAGATTCTGCAGCTGCAATAAGAAAATTGAATGAAATGGGTTATGAAACTGCGATGATAACGGGTGATAATGAAAGAACAGCTGCGGCAATCGCAAAACAAGTTGGCATTTCAAAAGTTATGGCAAATGTGCTGCCTGAAAACAAGGCGAATGAAGTTAAGAAACTGCAACAGCAGGGCAAAAAAGTTGCATTTGTGGGAGATGGAATCAATGACGCACCGGCACTTGTTCAGGCTGATGTTGGCATAGCAATTGGAACAGGAACTGATGTTGCAATTGAAAGCGGTGGAGTTGTTCTGGTGAAAAGCAAGCTGCTTGACATGGTTACAGCAGTTGATCTGAGCAAATATACACTCAACAAAATAAAACAGAACCTCTTTTGGGCGTTTGCCTACAACACAATCGGCATTCCGATTGCAATGGGAATTCTTTTTCCAATAAATGGGTTCCTGCTAAACCCGGTTGTTGCAGGAGCCGCAATGGCATTCAGCTCTGTTTCCGTTGTGGGAAATTCCCTCCTAATGAAAAAATACAAACCGCAAGCAAGATAAGCTAACCAAGTGAAGTTCTATCGAGGCTAAAAGCCGAAGATAGAATAGGTCTGACGGCGGACCTCTCCGCCGAGAGACACATGTCTCATAATGACCTAATATATTTAAAAAATCATTGCAACCGTATTCGAGTAATTGCATTTGGAGGTTCTTATCATGAATACAGCATTAGTGGAAGAAGAATTGAAGTTTGATGAAGAGGACGCGGATACCGACGACTCAGACTCGGAAGACTGGGAAGAACCAGACGGCGACGAGGAGTAAATAAACTCCTCAAATAACTTTTTTCCAAAATAACTTATTCTTTTGAATTGCGACAATTCTTAATAATTTACAAACCCAAATTCTAGCTTCACTTTGCAGTGGTACCCAAGCGGTCTAAGGGGCTGCCTTCAGGAGGCAGTGACTCAGCGTCTTCGCAGGTTCGAATCCTGCCCTCTGCACTTTCACTTATTTTTCAGCCACTCACCCAATTTTCTTGTTGCAATTGCGCGATGCGAAATTTTGTTCTTTTCCTCAAGAGGAATGTCAACAAGCGCTTTCTTTGATCCATCAGGAACAAACAATTTTTCGTATGGCAAACGATCCGCATTTTCATTCACAAGTTTTTCGAGCAACGTGCCTTTCAAAATTCCGGAAAATGATTTCATTGTTTTTCCGTCATAGTAAGAAACCACGGTTTTGAAATAGGCTTTTTTGTTTTTTGCATTTTTTATCAGCGCAAGCAAACCCTCAAAACCAATTCCCAAAAAAACACGCTTTGCAAAGAGGCCGGGAAAATTATTATAACCTTCAAAGTAAACTCCGGTGTCTTCCGCAATAACCGGTTTTTTCACTTTCACAAAAGCCTGGCGCGCTTTTTCTTCCGCAACCTCTTCCTGAGAATCAAAATCAGGTTCCAATAATTTTATTTCAACCTGCTTTAGATTGATTGAAAATTCCTTGAGGATTTTTTGCATTTCCTCAACTTTATGCCTGTTGCCTGTAGCAATAATAAGTTCCATAAAAATAAAATAGTTCGAAAAATTAATTAAGAGAAATGTAATTCAAAATTAAAAAAGCAAAAAAAGTTTATTTTGCCGGCATGTCAACAAGTTCTACAAAAGAAAGTGTAATCTTAAAACCGTCTTTGGCTTTTCCTCTAACAACCGTTCCCTGCATTGGAGGCTTTTCTCCTGTAACGATTTTCATTGTACCGTACAATTCACCATAACTCAATTTGTAATTTCCGGAAGCAAGTATAACGCGCGCGTTCTTTAGATTGCTTGATTTGTATTGACTGCGCTCAAAATAATTAATAAAAATTTCATCACAAACTCCCTCAGCACCCTCGATTTTTACTTCGCTAACATTATTGTCAATCATGGCGCTTTTTATGGATTCTAGAATTCCGTCTCCGTTCTCAAGCTCTAGAACCATGTTCTTTTTCACACCTTTCTTGTTGAAAAGGAATACATCAAAGTGCGGCATAAGAAATCTGTATCCAAACTGGTTTATTAAGATTATTCAGAGAGATTCAACATAACAAAGGCAAATTATTAAACCTAAAAACCCTTATTCTCAGAATGGAAACAGAAATCTTCGGTTTACTCGGATTAGCCCTAATAGCAATAGCCTGGCTCCCGGGAATAGTTGATACAATCAAATCAGGAAAACCGGGAATGAAAAAAAGGTTTATGTTACTCTATTTTTTGGGTTCAGCGAGTTTGAGTTATTACGCTTTTGTTCTGAATTCGATTTCATTCTTAGCCCTCAACTCCATTGCAGCACTTGTTCCAATTATTCATCTTTTCTTTTACATAAAAAAATACGGAATAAAAAATTTACTTACTCCCACAAGCGAACTTTGAAAGGAACGAATAGCATTTAAAATAGGTTCTAATGTTTTAGGTTACATGGTTAAAACCGAGTACGATGTTATTGTTGTTGGTGGAGGTCCTGGCGGATCATCAACGGCAATGTTCCTCAAAAAGAACGGTGTTCAGAGCATTTTACTAATTGATAAAGCAAAATTTCCAAGAGATAAAATCTGCGGAGATGCTTTTTCCGGAAAAAGCGTTGGAATAGCAAAAGAACTTGGAATCATAAAGGATTTTGACAAAGTTCCGCATGAAGGAGTTTACGGAGTTTTATTCAGCTCTCCAAAAGGAGATGTAGTTGATATTCCATTCCCGGGATCCGAGAGAAAAACACAAACCAAACCGGGATTTGTTGTAAAAAGAATCAACGGAGACAATGTAATATTCCAAAATGCAAAAAAACAGGTTGAAACACTCGAAGAATTTACCGTAATGGATTTGCTCTGGGAAAATGATTATGTTAGAGGAGTTAAAGGCAAAACAAAAGACGGAAAAGAAATTGAAATAAAATCAAAAATGGTTATAGGAGCGGACGGAACATCAAGCGTTGTCGCGCAAAAAGTCGGACAAGGAACTCTTCCCCCTGAACATCAGGTTATTGCAACACGCGGTTATTACAAAGGTGTTACAGGAATGACGGGAAATATTGAATTGCACTTTGTTGACGCGGTAATGCCTGGTTACTTTTGGATTTTTCCATTGGACAACGGCTGGTCAAATGTCGGATTGGGATTATTAACAAGCGAGAAACAAAAAAGAAAATTCGATTTGAAAAAAGCCCAGGAAGAAATTATTGCGAATTCGCCGCTCTTTAAAGAAAGATTCAAAGACGCAAAAATCGACGAACAAGGAATAAAAATATGGACCTTGCCTCTTGGATCTTATCATAGAAAAAACCACGGAAACGGTTGGTTGCTTGTAGGAGATGCAGCCTCTTTGATTGATCCTTTTTCAGGAGAAGGAGTTGGAAATGCAATGACATCCGGAAAATTCGCGGGAAAACACGTTGCGCGCACACTCAAAGAAAAGAATTTTTCCGAACAAAACCTTGACGCTTATGATAAAGAACTCTGGGAAACAATTGGACCGGAACTCGAAACATCTTACAATTTGCAGAAAATCGGAAAATACAAATTCCTTTTGAATTTGGTAATCGGAAAAGCCGCGAAAAAACCGAAAGTAAAAGAAGCAATCTCCGGAATGCTTGCAGACGAAAAAGCAAAGAAAAATACGATAAGCCCGCTTGGACTTGTGAAACTAATACTAACCTAATTCTAAAAAAATTATTTAAAAAAAAATATTTAACTTTTCACAAAACCGCGCTTGCGATTAAAAAGTAAATGAATACGCTCAGAATATCCTGGATGATTGTTCCTATTGGGCCGCTTGCATCTGCGGGATCGCGGTTCATTTTCATGAAAACAATCGGTACAATTAAACCCGTTAATACTGAAGAAATGCATGCCGCAATTATGGCAGCGCCAAGAATGATTGAGAGATTCAAATTATTGTACAAAAGCAAACTGAGAAGCGAAGTGACAATTCCCATTATAAGAGAAATAATAAAAACAACCGAAGCCTGTTTTGCAAAATACGCAAAAAAATCAATGCGCCTGAAAACAGCAAAATCTCTTATTGCAAAAGCCTCAAGCTGAGTCCTAACAGCATCCGCAATATACACTACAAGAGGAATAAAAGTTGCAAGAATAAGATTTTTCTCAATTGTCATTTCAAAACCGGAAATTACTTTAGCTGCAACCAAACCTCCGCAAAGACCAATTAAGAGCCAAAGAATTCTATGCTTTACCGAATCCAAAACAGAAACATCGAGGAAAGCATCAAAACCGGCATGCGATCTATGAACACCCGTTCGTGCGGCACGATAATCGGCATGTTTTTCATGAATAACAGAAATAATGTTTTCCGCAGGAACAACACCCAAAAAAACATTGTTCTTATCAACAACAGGAATGGACGCAAGTCTGTGGCGAACAGAAAGATGAACAGCATACTCAGGACTGTCATCCGGCAACACAGAAACAATGTGCTGATCAGCAAACAACGTATCCACTATAATGTCGGAGGCAGCACGAAAAAGTTTTTTTAATGACAAAATTCCAACAAGCTTTTTGCTTTTGTCAACAACATACACATAATTAATCAATTCCAAATCAGGCGCGGTTCTTGCAAAATATTCCATAACAGTTTTAACAGTTGAACCGGACTCAACAATAGGAACTCTATCAGTCATTTTTGATAGAATAGAATTTGAAATCGGTTTTTGCTTTGCCTTATTTTGAGAATCCATAAAAAAAAACCTTTAAACGAGTAAGTATTTGCATTAACTTGTATTTTAACCCGCCACGAAAGTATGTTTTAAAGGAATCGCCCTTGATAATTGTATATGGCACTTTCCATAAAAAATCTCTCAATTTCCATAGGGAAAATCGAAATACTCCGCGATGAAAGCGTTGGAATTTCAGACGGATCCAAAGTCGGTTTAATAGGAAGAAACGGAGTTGGAAAAACCACGGTTCTAAAAGCTATTTTGGGAAAAATAGATTATTCAGGAATCATTGAATTCAACGGAAAAGCAGCCTATTTCTCTCAACATATAGAACTTGACATGGACAAAACCGTGCGCGAAACAATAGAAGAAACCGCAACCATACATCATCAAGGAACTTTTGAAAAAGAACTTGAACAAATAGAAAAAAAACTTTCAGATCCTGCAATTTATGAAAAAGATCATAATGAATTAACCAAACTCACGGAACGCTATTCCGAATTGCTTTCAAAAAAAGCAGAACACGAAACACCAAGACCAGGAAATAAGCTCAAATCAGTTTTGCAAACATTGGAAATACCGGAATCATGGTTAGATCAAAAAGTAGGATCGGTTTCCACAGGACAACGCGCAATTATTGCATTGGCACAAATTTTATCTTCCGAAGCGGATTTCCTTTTACTTGATGAACCAACAAATCACTTGGATTTCAAACGCCTTGATATTTTAGAAAATTATCTGAAAAAATTCAAAGGAACAGTTCTCATGGTTACACATGATAGGTACTTTTTGGACATGGTTTGCGACACAATAATAAAAATCGAAAACAGTAAATGGATCAAATACAACGGAAATTATTCGGATTACGTAAAAACCCGCGAGGCAACATTCGCGGCGCAAAAAACCGCTTATGAATTAGAAAACAAATATTTGGCAAATGAAAAGGATAAGATTGCGCGCATAGGAAAAAGCCCGTTAAAAGTAAGCCAGGGAAAATACAGAGAAAGGTTACTTGAAAAACGCGAAATAGTCGAAAGACCGGATTTGGACAGGACACAATTCAAAACACATTTTGATGCCTCTCCAATCAATTCAAATTTAATAATTGAAATTGAAAACCTTTCGGTTGGTTACAAAAAGCCGTTGCTTTCACACATCACATTCAACATTGCTCCGGGACAAAAAATAGTTTTGATCGGCGAAAACGGGCTAGGAAAAAGCACGCTATTCAAAACAATTGAAGGAAGAATACCAAAAATTTCCGGAGAAATGAATTTTGATGCGCGCGCAAAAATTAGTTATGCTGACCAGGAATTGAAAGACCTTACAAGCACAGCAACACTTTACGAAGAAATACACACAATGCTGAAGGACATGGCAAAAACACGCCAGCATTTATCCATGATGGGCTTTGTACAGGATGAAGAAGTTTTCAAACCCATTTCACAGCTTTCAATGGGAGAAAAATCAAGATTAAATTTGCTCAAAATTTTGATTGAAAAACCAAATTTATTGCTCCTTGATGAACCAACAAATCATTTGGACATTGACGCACGTGAAATAATAGAAAAAGCGTTTTTGAATTATGACGGCGCAATACTCGCGATATCACATGATCGTTATTTCATAAAAAAAATCGCACAAAGAATACTCAAAGTGGCCGATGGAACCGTAACTGAAATGAGAATGAAAAATTAGGGCAAAATAAAGTCTTTGCCAATTCCGAACAACCCAACGACAAGGGGTGTTTTGGCTACTCGGTTAAAAAACAAAATAGACTTACAAAAAGCCAAAGGGATTTCTGCTAATCTCGTTGAATTGACCGAGCAAGAATTTACCAAAATTCAAAGGGCTATTGAGTAAGGACAAAAGGAGTTAAAGTTCAACTGAATAAGAAATTGCCAAGCCATTCTTTTTTGATAGCAATACTATTTACAGATAAATATTTTTTGTGGGCGTGGTCTTTAACCCAACCGAATACAGCATAATCTGTCGGTTCATTTGCAAGCATGACATTTGTCAATAAAATACCCCCATTTACAATATCGGTTTCACCGAGTTTTTTGGGTAATTTATCCGACATTTGAGAATCTACATCAAGGTCTATTCCGCCAATTGTAATCCCTAATTTTTCAATAGAAATAGGTCTTCTACCTTGATTAGTAGCTCTTATTTTTAGTTCATAAAAAACGTGAGGTTCATCCACATGTGCATGCCAGCCCAATTCAACTGATAATTTTGGTTTATCTTGAATTAATTGGTATAATCCTTTTAGAATTGTAAACACAGTTCCTATTGCCCCAACAATTGCATCAAACATATCAAAAAATTGGTCAAAAATCCTCTTAAATCCAATTATTTGACTTTAGGTGCAAGTTGGCGACTTTAGGTGCAACTCGGACTTAAAATGCAAAGCCTATCTATTCACTAACTTTAAATATGTAATTGGAGATTATTGGATTATGGGCGACCAAAAATCTGATTTTTGGTCGCCGGTTGTTATTGTTGCCTTAATGTGGACTATCGTGTCCGTAGTGTTAGTAAAGCTCATTAGTTTAGTAATCCGACCTGTATCGTTGGACGGTGTTTTTTCATTAAATGTTGTTAGCTTGTTTCTTTTGCCCTTAGGGGTTTTAATCCAAGTTTGTTTAGGGTTTTGGCTTGCAAAAAGAACCACTTCTTTATTGCCGATAATAAATTCTGCTACTATTTTTGGTGTTGTTAATGTAATTGTAAGTTTAGCAATTGAGTTTTTTATATTTGTAATTCTGTTATTGTTGATGCAAAGTAATTATCCTGGGGAATTTTTATTTAACTCTTTAACTCAAGGCCTGAGCAATAATCCCCTTCTAGTGTTTCAAGGTTTTTTAGCGGTTGGATTAGGTGCTTTTGCAATTCTTGCAATCTCATTTGTGGTGACAGTTGTATTGTCAATTTTGTTCTTCCTACTCGGTGTTGTAGCGTATAAATTTTCTAGATAATGCCATTTTCCTCACTCCTCTGCTTCAACAAATTTTTTTAATGTTTTCACACCCAGACGGTTGAAAAGCAGAAAATCAAGCAATGGGCAATTTACAAATAAAGTATATTTTAAGTGTTTTAGATGCTGGTTTAAGGTATTTTTGATACGATAACTATATTAATATGTTTGTGTAGCATAGTTATAGTAACAATTATACCTTTTTGTGACAGTATGGGTAACGAAACTATTAGAATGGGTTTGGGTTCTATTGAGTCCAAAATTCTTTCGGATTTGGCAGCCGAAGGCAAAAACATTTTTACTGTTACAGAGGTTTCAAAGATTATTGGTTCTAAAGTAAAGGCGAATAAACTGGTTAGTTCATTGGCCAAGAAAAAGTGGTTGGAGCGCTTGAATAAAGGGACTTATTTGATTCTTGAACTTGCGGCCGGGAGCAAACCTGAGTGGACTGAAGATTCTTTTTACATTGCCTCAAAACTGGCAAAAAAATATTATGTTGGATATCTTTCAATGCTTAACTATTACAGTTGGACAGAACAAGTGCCCGTAACAGTTACAATTGCCTGTCCAAACAGACTTAAAAATAAAAAAATTCTTGGAATACGTTATGAGTTTGTGGCCATATCTCCAAAAAAATTTTTTGGGTTCAAAGAGGCAAATGTGCGCGGGCATAAAGTGATTGTTTCGGATCCCGAAAAAACTATTGTAGATGCTTTGGATCACCCTGAGTATAGCGGTGGAATTAATGAAGTTGCAAAAGCAATGATGAATGCAAAGATTGATTGGAATAAGGCAATTGAATATGCTGAAAAAATGGGCAATGGGGCAATTTTCAAGAGAATGGGTTTTATCATGGAAAAAATGGAACTTTCAATTCCAAAAGAAACAATTGAAAGAATACACAAAAAAATTACGAAAGGCTATTCTCCGCTTTACCCAGGAACAAAATCCATTAGAAAATATAATGCAAAATGGAATATAATCATCAATACAAACTTTTCCAAGCATATGGTGTTGGCATGATAACAAAACAAGAATTACAAAGAATTGCTTTAAAGAAAAAAAAAGACCTTGCTTTCATGGAAAAAGACTATGCTTTGACTTGGGTGCTCAAAGCAATTTATTCTAATCCGATACTTGCAGAAACTTTGGTGTTCAAGGGTGGCACGTGCATAAGCAAGATTTACGCCGAAAATTATCGTTTATCCGAAGACCTTGATTTTTCGCTTTACAAAAATAAAGAATTATCCATAGAACTTCTTGTGAGTGAACTTGAAAAATCATTTGAAAAAGTAAAAACTGAAGGTGCTCCGGAGCTCAGCGTAAAAACTTATGAGAGACTTGCTAACCAAGGTTATATGTCAATCAAAATAAAGTATTTAGGCCCCTTGGCGCACGCAGGGGAAATAAAACTCGAGGTTTCTCTAAAAGAATTTGTAATTTATGCTTCCGAATACTTGCCGCTAAAGGACAAGACTTATCAAGATATTGGGGAATTCAAAGTTCATTGCTATGGAATTAATGAAGTTGTTGCGGAAAAAGTCAGGGCTATTTTGCAGAGGGGAAAAAGCAGGGATTACTACGATGTTTGGATGTTGATGACTAGCAAAAACTTTTCACGCATTGTTTTAATGGAACCTCAAAAAATAATCAATGTTGTTGAGAAAAAATGTGCAAGAAATAATTTGAAATTCGAGCCTGAGTTGATGTTTGAGGAATCAAGGCTTAATGATGCCAAAAAGTATTGGAAAGATTCTCTAGGCAGAATGACCTCAGAATTACCAGAATTTGAGCGTGTTGTAAAGGATTTGGAGGAAAAATTCTTTGAAGTGTATGAATTGTACTTATTCTCTAAAGACCTTGATGGGGAGCATCTTGATAACATGAATAGGTCTCCTAGCACACAAGTCTTATTGTTTCGCGCGGCAAGACTGCTTGAGAAAAAACTCGATTCAAAGAAAAAGTCGGAAGTGCTAAATGCAATTTCAGTGCTTTCTGAAATTTTGAAAAAAAAAGATTACTCCTGGATGATTTTGGGTTTGATCGGAGTGTTTTATGAACTTCAAGGAGATAGAGACAAGGACATAAAGGAAGCCGCATCAAATTTTCTCAAAAGATACCAGAAAAGATAAAAAGCAACACCTATATTATCAGTAGGCAATGATGAGGTTAACACCATCTGACCGAAAGGGATGAGGATTTAACTCAACACTGAGCCACTTGATCTTTACACAAACAAACTGATTCACATGTCAATGCGAGAAATGCTCAAAAACAGGGATCTCCTTACTGTTTTGTTCTCAATATTCATGTTCTCCTTCGGGTTCGGAATAATACTTCCATTACTTCCATTCTACTCCATAAACTTCGGCGCAACTCCTTTTGAATTAGGATTGCTTACCGCTACATTCGCTTTCATGAGCCTTATTCTGAGCCCGGTTTTCGGAAAACTCTCTGACTCTGTTGGAAGGAAAAAATTGCTCGCAACAGGAACAATCGGATTTGTAATAGCATACATTGTATTCGCATTTGCAGATTCTCTTACAATGGTTTTCATTGCAAGGGCAATTGAAGGAGTTTCGGCCGCGGCAATGTTCCCTGCGGCATTATCTCTCATATCCGATTACACTACAGAAAAAACAAGAGGAGTCGGAATGGCAATGATGTCAATGGCATTCAGCTTAGGATTTATTCTCGGACCGGCATACGGAGGAATAGCCTCGCACATTTCAATCCAGCTCGCATTTCTTTCCGCGGCATTATTCTCATTCGCAAACACAATCGGCATTCTGCTCTTCATTAAAGAACCGAAAGAACAGGAAGAAAATAAAGATCTTGCGCACAAAGAAATGGATTTTTTGGCACACATCAAAAGCAGGACACTGTTATTGTTTTTCGGAACATTCATGATGACATTCCTTTTTGGGGGATTGGAAGCAACATTCGCATTGTTCACGCTTGAGAAATTTGGTTTCGGGAGCGGAGAAGTCGGAGTGGTATTCACATATATTGGAATATTAATTTTCTTCGGACAAATGGTCAGCGCAAAACTTCTCACGCGCTTCAAAGAAACAACCCTTATCAAAGTCGGTTTTGTTTTCAATTCAATAGGTTTCCTCGGAATTTTCTTTGCACCAGACATTATTTTCCTCGGAGTAGCACTTGCAATAATGATTTTCGGAAACTCAATGGCAATGCCCTCAATAATGTCAATGATTACAAAAAGAGCGCAGGCAAAAAGAGGCGTATTATTGGGTATGAACAGTTCATTTCAATCCCTTGGACAACTCATAGGTCCAATTTTTGCGGGATTCCTCTTTGGAATAAACCAAATATACTCTTTTGTAGGAATTTTTATTCTACTCCTTGGATACGCATTTGTTTTCATGATGTTTGAAATGGTAAAAAAAGGATTCTAAAATGGAATTCAAAAAAACACCCGAAACCTTTTTTGTGGAAGAAATACTCCAACCCCAATTATGGGAAGGAAAATACTACTATTATATTTTAGAGCAAAAAGGACTTGGAACAGATAAAGCACTCAAAATCCTTGAAACGGAAAACAATACAAAAATTTATTCATCCGGATTAAAAGATGCGCAGGCAACAACAAAACAATGTATTTGCTCGGAAACACAACTCAAAACTACAAATTCTGAAATGCAGCTCAAATTCATTGGAAACAGCGCAAAAAAAATCTTCTTCGGAATGCACACCGCAAACAAATTCAAAATACTTTTTGGAAAAACAAACGAAATAGAAGAAAAATTTCTCAAAGAAAAAACAGGAAAAATTATTTACCCCAACTACTTTGATGAACAAAGGTTTTCCGCAAAAACAATACAGCTTGGAGAACACCTCAAAAACAAGGAATGGGAAAAAGCAACAAAAAGCGCGCTCACGGATTACTCCGAAAAAGAATCCGAAGAATCAAAAAGAATAAAAAAGACAATACTCAAAAACTGGGAAAAATGGGAAAATTTATCCAAAGAGGAAATACCCGAACCGAAGAAAAAAATATTCCTTTTCTTGGCCGAAAATGCCGATTATCAAGAAGCAATTTTATTATTAGATAAAAAAACAGTAAGACAAGGAATACGGGCAATGCAAGCATTTGAATTCAACCGCAAACTCAAAGAACAAATACTCAAACAGAAAAGCCGAGTACAGAAAAACATTACAATAAACTCCGAAGAATTTCCAATACTATTCAAATTAAAAGGAATCAAAAGAAAACTATTTATTGAAAAAATTTACCCTTACGGAAAAGCCCTTGAAAGAAGCACATTTTTCAAAACAAAAAACGCAAAAACAAAATTAAAAGGAAATATTTGCACGCTAGAATTCGAACTCAAAAAAGGTTCTTATGCAACAATACTCATCAAAACACTGCAAAAACTGGCCGAAAACAATTGAAACGATAAAGTATCGGAGATCGACAAAACATTAAAAAATCCAAAGAACCACAATCTCAAAGCCGAATGATGATTAGAGTTTTCTGAGCTGTGAAAAACGTGCTGAGACTGGTTCGAACTGACGGCATCAATCGTTATGTCAGTATTACAAACCCCACTTAACCAAATTCTGTATTCCATAATCTGTTTAAACTTAATTGTGCACAAAATGACTATGTGCTTTATTATAACCTCTACATTAAACCCCGAAGAAAAATTCCGAGGCACAATATTAGGCAAAGAATTTAGTCTCGAAAAGAGCAAAGGTAGAGATGTTACTTGGATAAGTGGTGCAACAAGTAGCAATAGTCAAATTTCAGATAAAATCACCTGGAGTGGAAGAGTTGAGCGTCTAAAAATTGGTTTTGCTAATGGAAAAGTAAAAATTACACCTTTATGGGTTAATCCCAAAGATGATGATGACAATAGAACGGCGTGGCGGGAACTCAAGAGGCTTGGGCTAAAACACGAATATGATTTACCGTTAGATTATCTTGAGTTAACAAAAAGGCAAATACTTCACAGAGTGTTATCTGACAGCTTTACGTGGCAGAATGTGAATGAAGAATGGCAATCCCGCAAGATATTGCAACCATGCTTGGATTGAAAAATGATGTAAAAAAACAGCAAATCTGGCGGAAATTTATTCAGTAAACACCGATACGGTTCTAAAATTTTCAAAAGGCGAAATAACTGATAATGAATTTGTGAATGCAATAAAGGTTGAGTAAAAATTCCCTAATTAATTTTGTTCACGGCTACTCCGCCTATTGCTCCGCTTATTATGCTCAGAACCCCTAATAGCGGAAGACCGATAATTATGGTTACTACAACCACTAGTATTCCCTCACCAAGAACCTCAAGCGAGCCCCAAACCAGAGCAGCCATTGAATAGTTAATGATGATGAAAAAAAGTGCAATCAAAATCATTACAACTGCATAGACAACACCCGTAACTGCCCCGTGTTTTGCAGCCATCTTTGTTTCGAGCCTTGTCCGCTTTGCATAGCTCTTTGTCATGAAGAAGGCAATAACCGCGGGCATAGCAAGGGAGAGGGGGATAAGCACTGCGAGAAGTGGAATTGTAAGCGAGGGAACCGCGTTCATGATCAGCGAGAATGCGCCAACAATTACACCCCATGTTCCAGAGAGTTTTGCCGTGCCTTTCCATGAAACAGAAAGTATTTCCCTGTACCCCGAAAACATAAAATCAAGCCTTTTTTGCAAAACAATTCCCGTTTGTTAAATCATACTCGCACTTGTATGTTTGCGCTTCAACTTCCACTGTTAGTGTGTTGCAGGCGTTCTGCGGAGCTGTGCCGCCTATCATGGCTTTTTGTTGACACAAAGAGCTTGCCGCCGCCAAATTGGTTTTGTCCCGGACTTCATCGCCATAAGGGATTTCCAGGCAGCCCGCGAGCAGTAACAATGAAAAACAAACAAACACAACTAAACCCGAGTTCATGCCATTATTTGGAATCTCTGAAATAAAAACATATTCTTTTTGCTTGAATTGCCCCTGCCCGGATTTCAAAAAACGGAACGGCGTTTTTATTTACATTATCACTTTGTTTTGGTTCAAACTGACAGCATTAATTGTTAATCAGCGTTTTTGTTTTGCGTCTTCGCGCATGATAAACTTTACAATCGAAAATATTAGAAGTGCGATTAATGAAATAGGGGCTCCGCCCCTATGACCCCG
>Ga0209542_10010247_pt1 | contig 16962 bp, 18 predicted proteins | sample RifCSPhighO2_01_FD_184028 | JGI IMG/M metagenome (GOLD analysis project Ga0209542, IMG submission 184028) | Soil microbial communities from Rifle, Colorado - Rifle CSP2_plank highO2_0.1 (SPAdes) (version 2) | ecosystem: Environmental > Terrestrial > Deep subsurface > Rock core/Sediment ...
TTTCTGCACAGAAGTTTGTCATGTCAAAGTGTGTCTGAAGAACACTTTGAACATCCAAAAGTCCTCACGACGTTACAAAAAGGACTTTTTGATTGTGAACAAACTTCTTGCTTCAAAAATTTTCAATTTTTGATAGTGCTCAAGAATCAGGTGATTCTTGACATGCTCAAAGTGTTGACCACATTCTAAAGACTTCAATTTCTGAAGTTTCGTAAGAAACGAAGAACTGCAATGTGTCCAACAGTAATGTTGGATATATGTTGCGATTTATTTGCAACAATAACTTGTTCATTGCAACTCGTTCAGTAAGAATTGAATGGATTAGAAAACATTAGTTTTCTAAGAATGTGGTTTCATCAAAAACTACTGTTTTTGAATGTGCTCAAAAATCTTTGATTTTTGACATAGGGAAACACTTTGACATAAATTAATAGACTTTTACAAAATAAGGAATATTTTTGTTCATAATATATATCCTAAGGATTTGAAGGGAATGACAAGATTAGAGTCTGCAGAACCACATTGGATACCATTAAACAAGCAACATAAGGATTTGTATGATGAATTGAGGGAATTCCTTGTTTCTGATTGCTTTAAGAAAGTGGAGTAAATCTGTTTAATAAGTCAAGGCAAATTACGACTTTTTAAACAAAGCCAGCCTAAGGATTACATTTATAAAACAAGATATTCTAGCAAAATAATGAAAAAGTTATTAATTGCCTCTATTGTCTTATTAGTATTGGGTATAGTTATAATTTCTATTGCACTATCGTTCAATTCTAACGAAAGTAATTCTGGAAAGAATGTTAAAACTTTTACACTTACGGGTGAAAATTTTAAATTTGTACTTGATGATGTAAGTAACCCAGATATTGAAGTTAACAAAGGAGACCTCGTAAAAATTGAATTTAAGAGCACTAAAGGTCTTCATGACTGGATAGTTGATGAGTTCAATGTTTCAACTAGCCAAGTTAAGGAAACTAACGAAACTACATTTGTTGAATTTGTTGCAGACAAAACAGGAACATTTGAATATTACTGTAGTGTTGGACAGCATAGAGCAAATGGAATGAAAGGAAAACTAATAGTTAAATAAAATTTTTCTCCTAAAACAAAATTATCTCCAGATTACATCAACCATATCTGTCCGTTCACGAGGAGCAATATCCACAGCATCAGCATTCGCCTTAACTCCAGCATTAAAAAGAATTTCTCCAGTATATGCAATCATTGCTCCATTATCTACAAGTAAGCTTTTAGCAGGACAAAACATTTTTACTTTCCGTTCTTCGCACATCAACCTACACATTTCTTGCAAACGAGCATTACAAGCAACTCCCCCTCCTAAAACAAGTTCTTCCTTTCCAGTATGAGCTAAAGCACGCTCAGTTGCTTCAACAAGCATTGCAAAAGCAGTTTCTTGCATAGAGAATGCCAAATCTTCCACAGAAACACCCCTATCATACAACTGCCTCATTTTAGTTTGCATCCCTGAAAAAGAAACATCCATTCCTTTTATTGAATAAGGCAACTCAACATATTTCCCATTCTTAGCCTTTCCTTCTAGAATAGGACCTCCAGGAAAAGGAATTCCAACATAACGTCCAAAAGTATCTATAAAGTTTCCAACTCCTAAATCAAGAGTTTCACCAAACACCCTATACTTCCCAGCTGCATATGCAATAATTTGGGTATTTGCTCCTGATGCATAAAGAAGAACAGAATCCTTCGCGCCCATGCTCTGCCCAATTTCTAAATGAGCAATACAATGATTCACAGGAATTAATGGAATATCAAGAATTCTAGCTTTCTCTTTAGCAAACTGGAGGCCTGCAAGTAAACAAGGAGATAAACCAGGAGCATTTGAAACAGCAATAGCTTCTATATCTCTATCGCTACATCCAGCCTTAGATAAAGCATCATCCCATATCTGATGAGCAACTAACTTATGATGCCCTGCACTTTTAATAGGAATAATTCCTCCAGAAACAGGCTTATACATGTCTTTCACATTAGAAAGTATTTTCCCCTTGCTAACAACCCCAACTCCAAAAGTATGCGCAGTAGTCTCAATTCCCACAATCATAATATAATAAATCTAAATTGCATTTATAAGTTTTAACAATTACCTAACAACAGCCCAAACCATATCATTAAGATATTTTCCCTCTTTAAATTTATTTTTTCGCAATATTCATTCTAATTTATATCCAGATTTCTCAAGCATCCTTGCAGAAGTCTTGTTGAATGTTCGAACATTTCCTTGCAATCTTCTAAGCTTATAATTTTTGAAAGCATATTTTATAAGTAATTTATGGGCTGCTGTTCCTAAACCCTTGCCCCTAAAAGGTTTAGCCACCCATGAGCTACTAGTTGCTTTATGCCCATATATAAACAAGGGTAAAATCCCCTTAAAAAACTATTCTAATCAAAATATAAAAAACAAAAACAAAACAGAAGAAATAAACCTAATTACTTCTTCTTCTTTTTTCTTCCGCCACGAGACATTTTAGCCTCACAAACATTACCTTTACCATCTACATAGTAAAGAAATCCTTGCTTGCGATCTACAACGTTCTTAACAATTATCTTTCCCATATTTACCTCCTTTTTTCCCCTAATAGTCTATAAAAACGTCAGCAATATTTAAATCTTTGTATTACCGACGATAAAAGCAAACCCTAATGGCTCATCTCTTAAAATACCTAAAAAACTCTTTTTTACTAATAAATGACTCTATCAACTTTCTATTCGTCAAATTAAAGGGAATCTCAACTATTTTGTAAAATTCTTCTTTCCCAGATATTGAAAAAACAAACGGCTTAACAACCCGTAAGTCAACAACCTTATTGTTCTTATCAAGCCATAAAGTCAAAAAAGGGAAAAAAACAAACCATGAAGTTAAGTTACCTCTCCAAGTTACAGGCCCATAAAAATCAAATAAAAGATTACGCGTATTGCGAGTCCTAAAAGTCAGCCCTAAACCTTTTGAAATAAAATTTGTTTCCTTAACATTGATTAAAATCTTCTTTCCCTTAAATAACACTGAAATTTTCATGTTCTAATTCTTCCCCCTATTGTGAGCGAAGGCGAGCAGTATGAATTAGAACAGACAGAAACTTTCTTACAATTGAAAGTTTCTTGTATTGGAAATTTCTTGTTAGATAGTGAAATTTTCATGTTCTAATTCTTCTCCCTATTGTGAGCGAAGGCGAGCAGTATGAATTAGAACAGACAGAAACTTTCAATTGTGGGCAAATTCCCTCTGGAATTTGAGAGAATGTTGCGACTTGTTCGCAACTTTGTAAGAAAGTTTCTTGTATTGGAAATTTCTTGTTAGATAGTGAAATTTTCATGTTCTAATTCTTCTCCCTATTGTGAGCGTAAGCAAATCTTTTGATTTGCACACATGTTGTGCTCTGCACAACTTTGAAGGCGAGCAGTATGAATTAGAACAGACAGAAACTTTCTTACAATTGAAAGTTTCTTGTATTGGAAATTTCTTGTTAGATAGTGAAATTTTCATAAAAGACTTTTCACCTTAAACCCCTCTTACGAAGCCTAATATGTCTTAACAAACTCACAAAAGCTAATATGAAAAAAGCAAGCAATAAAAAGATAATACTAAAATAAATAAGTAATGAATAAAAACTATAATTTGTAGGAGGGCTAAGAGAATATCCCCAAGCCCCATTAATGGCAACTCTTTCTACATCAAGGCCCGTAGAAGCATCGTTTTCAACCATAGCTACAACCAATAAATCTTCCTGCTCTATCGCTCCCAAATTATAAAATCTTTTAAGACTAGCTTGCTGTGAAACAGAAACTACCTCTGCAGAAGAATCAAGAAGTGCCCCATCAAGAGAATAAATAAAAACTTTTAAACTGACTAAATTAGAAAGCGGTGGATCAAAATCAAGTTTGAATATATTAATCTCAGGGGAAATAATTAAATCACCCTCAATAAAGGAGATATCATTAGGATTAAGTTTAATCAAAGAGTCATATTTTCTCAACCGATTTATAGATTCAACCCCTATTATAACTGGAGTTTTAACAATAGGAATTTCATCCCTATATATTGTCAAAGTATCAAAATAAACTCCTGGAGAAATATCTCCACTAATCAATAATGAAAATGAACCATATGATTTTTCATCAACCCATACTGAAGGAGACAATAAAGAAACAAGTCCTTTTTCCAGTCTAGCAGTAAATATAGAGTCACTCCCAGTGTTGTAAAAACTTATAGAAGATGTAGTTTGTCCAAAATTAAAAACAATTATCTCAGGAGGACTAAGTTGGGTTAATGAAGATACTAAAAAGACATTACCGAGAACAAACAATAAAATTATTACCCTTCGCAACATTTAATTTAATGACTCCTTTGATTTATAATCATTGTCCTCATCATGTCTTCTTACAAAAATTATTAACAGAATGATAAATAGAACTGAGGCAAAGAATATTCCAAAAATAATCCATGTTTTAAGAAGATTTTCAGAAGTAGATATGCGAAAAGGAGTGCTAGAGGTTGCAAAGCCACCTGGATAAATAACTTCAATACCTAGAACATAATCTCCTTGCTCAAGACCATTTGTATAGAATATTTTATTAAATCTCTTAATTCCAAAAACATAGAATGTTTCTGTCTCAATAAAACGAGTCTTACCTTCAAAGTCTTTAATTAAATAATTAATAGTTGTATCTACTCCAGTTTCTCCTCCTATCTCTATAATTTCTATTAATGCTGGTAATCTCTGTCCTAAACCAATAACCCTATACAGTTCAGGAAGGGTAATGGAAGTATCAAACAAAACACCTTCACTAATAACATTTAATATAACTAAAACTTCCTTAGTAATTCCTTGATAAGTAAATATAATTTTTCCAGGATACAGTCCCGGTTCCGGTGCATGAACAATAAACTCTAAGGGGGCAGTTTTACCTTTAGCAAGATGAATTAAATCTGTGCTAAATGAAACATAGTCTCCAATTCCAGTAACTGAAACGTTAATATCAATTGAAACATCCCCTATATTGCTTACAATAATTTTATTAGTCTCTGTATCTCCAGACACAATTTTAATATTAAAACTATCTTTGTCTAATTTGAAGTTAGGAGCAGTACTTCTGCTTCCGCCTCCTCCTCCACCGCCTCCCCCTCCTGCAGGACATGCGCCACAGTCAACAGAACAAGTAGAACATGTTTCAACTCCATTACAAAGGCTATCTCCACATGAGGCGCCAGATCCCTCAACAGAAAGTCCAATACTAGCCTCTGAAGAAAAATGAGTAGATATTTTAGAATCAGAATTTAGACTATAAGTCCACATAGATAAAAAAAGACTGGTTATAGAAAGAATAAATGCAACTATAAATAATAAAATTACCCAAAATTTAAGTTTCACCATATGATTAATAAACACGAACCCCTCTTAAATAGTTTATTAAGCGGGAAATAAACGAACTGAGACATTTCCAATGTACTTTCCCAAAGACTTATTTAAATCTGCAAAAACAGTCATTGAAAAAGAAGCAGATTGATAAGGTTGAATTACCAAATAATCATAACTGATTAAATCTTGTATTGAACCTTCAATAACTGGCTCAACTCTAATTGGAAAAGAATAAGAATTATTTACTAAAATAGAACGAGTAGAACTCCCACCTAAAGTAATACTTCCAAAAGTTAATGCAGTTGAGTTCAAATCAAAACCTCCTGTGTCTCTAGTCACTATAGTACTCGCTTGGAAAGAAGATTGTGCAAGAGGAGTAATATAATAAAAATAAAATGATAAAGACATCAAAAATATAATAAATGAAATGAAAAATGCTAAAATCAATAAATCCTTCACTTTACTCCTTTTCTACGTCTTAAAAAACGCCTGATAATAAAGAAATATATCAAGAATAGCAATATAATCACCACTAAAGCAATAATTGAATAAAGTAATAGATTAAGTTTTTTAGTTACTAATAAAGTTCCATAAACAACCGTAGATTTCCCAGCATAACCAGCAGTTAATATAAGATTATAGAGCCCTTCAAGGTTTTCTGTATCAAAATAACTCTCAATGGTCTTCTCTTCCCAAGGGTTAAGGTCTGCTGAAGGTGTTCTAAATAGATAATGTTCTCCAAGATCATTACTTATATTAACATCTACATATACACCTGCTATAGGAGAATTCCAAAGATTTTCAACAGAAACATAAAATTTCCCAACTCCATCACTCACAATTGAATCTGTAAAATTAGTGATATTAACAAACAAAGAACCAACTCTAAAAGATTGATTTACTTCACGAACAATATCTGCATAAGAAATGCGTGCAAGAGCAAGATAATTTCCAGCTTCAATATCTTTAGTTTCAAGGTATTTTCTAAAGTAACGATCCCCAGGAGCAGAAATATCCACTGGGGTAAAATTCAAAGTTTTAACAACATTGCCTTCACCTGAGATAAAATCAATATAAACTTCTTTAAGACTCAATAATTGGTCTCCCCTATTAACCACATGTAATTCAACCGGAATTTTATCATCTACATTACCATCTGGAACACTCAGAGATAATTCTCCGTATAGCCCAGGATATGGAGAAAATACTTTAATAACTGATCCAACCTCAACAATAGTACCAAAAAAAGCAGATTCTGAGGCTCTTTCTTTTATACTAACACTAACTGTATGCTCCCCTGGTTCGTCTAAAGATGTTGGAAAACGTATTGTTAAGATAAAACTTCCAGGTCCTTTGACAACATCTGCGCTAATTGAAGAATAAGGAACTAAATCCCCTCCACGAAACGAAACATCATAAAATGAATCCTCTGAAGCATCAAGAACATAAAAAGGGATATTAACTTCCCCACCAGGTGAAAAATCAATATTCTTAACAGCTGGAGAAATCCCTAATGCTGTAGCAACAGAAACAGAAGCTAAGATAAAAAAAACCAAAGTAAATCCCTTAAATATCATAGACTCCCAAAACAAACCTATTTTAAATATCTTCTTAAATTTAGTAAGGAGCAGGTAATGCAGTAGCAGTTATTGTATCCGTAAGAACTCCAGTAAGAGAATCAGAAGGAATCGTTAAATTAAAGTCAATACGAATAGTATCTTGACTATCATTAAATTGAAAGAATCTACAATATTCAGCAGTAGAAGTATTAACAGTATAGAAAACATTGAGATTTAGGAAAGAAATTCCTCCAGTAGCATTACGACAACTACCAGTCTCAACATTAGAAATATTCCATAAATAACTCGGACCAGTTCCCCCGATAAGTTGTGCAGCAGTCTTTGTCCCGCTCAAATTAAGAGTTAAATTCAAATTTCCAAGGTTCTGAAGTCTTAAACCACCACCTTGCTGCAAAGTCCAATTACCATTAGTCACATTATTTGTAGCAAAAGTATTAAGTCCTGCAGAAGAAGAACCAGCGTTAACTCTTCCAGAACCCCAACTTATAGTATTAGTAGTGAAATTTATTATAGCTGAAGATTCAACTGAAAGATTTGCTACCCCTGTACTTGTAACATGACCTGAAATAGCACCAAATAAACCCTTAGTAGAAAAATAAACAAGACCTAAAGAAAATAGAGATGCAATTATTACAATAACCAGCAAAACACCAAGAAACTTATTATCCACCTGAAATTCCTTCTTCAATTGCATTTCCTTCAACAATCAAACCTATATTTCCGGTGTTTGTTGAATATTGCTTCAAAATATTACTATTCTCAGAGCTCATCTTAAAAATAATAACATTAAGAACAATTGAAAGAACAGAAAGGGCTATAGTAAAAACAAGTAAAACAACAACAAATTTCTGTAAGTTAGCCATATTCTAATATCAGCTCAATAATAAGATATCTATTTAAATATTCTCCTATATAAATATTAAAAATCTTTTAATGTTTAGATTTAATTCTCCTTCTTAATACTAAAAACCAAACTAAGTTAAGCAAAACAAGAACAACAATAGCTATTACTAAAACAGTAACTAAAGTATTATTCCCAAATCCAGAAGATGATTTAATTACATAACCTGTTCCTATAACAACAATATCATTCTCTGAAACATCTAAAGATAACTGTGCTTCAATTGGCTCTTGATCTGAATTAATAGAAACCTTCGCATCATATAGTCCCACACGAACATCTTTTGTATCCCAGAACGCAATAAGAGACTTACTTCCAAAAGAATCTATATCATAAGTAGCAGATTTAAATTCGGAAAAGGCATTGCCCTTATCATCAAATACCTGCATTTTTACATATGCTTCATCAACCGGAAGATTTAGTTTATTTTCCACTAAAAACTCAAATTTTACTATCCCTCCTAACTTGAAATTCTTAGTATCCACTTTTATATTTTTAATTGCCAGACCCCCTCCCCCAACAAAGAATTCTTTTTCAAATATTAATTCAGATTTATCATAGAAAACAGTTGCAATAGCCTTGTAACTCCCCGGGTCAATAGCAGAAGTATCTAATGAAGCAGTTAATTCACGGCGTGCTAAACTTGGAACTGGCAATTCATTAGTTGAAAGGGAAATAACTTTTTTACCTAGAGGGCTAAATATTTCTATCTCTGCATTAGCTTTGATAATATCTAAGTCTCCCTTACTCACTAATGGAAGAGTGAATACAATTTTTCCATTTTTTTCACTATTTATATTTAAAGAAGATTCTAGGTATTTCCCAGGATAAGGAACATCAATCACCACCTTAGTAATTATCCCTATAACAGAACCTATAAATGTATTTTCAGAATCTGAATTAGAAGCATCAGAATCTTCTATAACTAGAATATCTGCCGTATGCCTCCCTGGGTCAAGCCCTAATGGAACTCTAACTGAATAGTCTATCTTAACACTAGGCACGTCTGGAGTAAATGAAACAGAATAAGTAGACATTATAACACTTTTATTTAATTCTCCTTGGGGAACAATTTTCAAATTGAAAGTCTTACCCTCAGAGTTAATTATTTCAAAAGAAAATTTCTGCTCAGTTCCAGGCTCATAACCAAAAACACGTTGCGCAGGAGTAACTCCAAAGCTAGAAACAAATGGCAAAACCAAGACTAGTAATAAAAACAAAACTATCTTTCTCATTTTCCACCTCCCTCTTCAAAAGAAGAACTACCTGTATAAACTAAAGAAGAATTAACAATAGTTCCAATCTTATAAGTCTCAACTACTAAATTAGATTTTCCAATATTAAATACACCTACAGAACCATCTGAAAGTCTACGTATCTCTAAGGAGATGCTAAGTTCTGTATTAATTTCCCTAATCTCCCCAGATAGCCCAGAAATCACTTTTATGTAATATCTTCCAGGTTCTAAATTCAAAGGCACATCATCTACAAATATAGTTTGAGGAGAATCAAATTTAATATTATTATCTAAAAGTAAATAATCAATTGAAGGCAAACTAAATATCAAGGAGTTTTCAGTAGAACCATCAGAAAAAGGAGCAATCACTAATGGCTGAGTATAACCGACAAGGAAAAATAGAGTTAATAAACTCCCAATTACGACTACAGAATCAATTATCAATAACTTTTTTTGATTTCTATCCATATGTATCTCCACTTCCTAAAGATATTGTAAATGTAATTGTGGATGTCCTAACTCCAGGGCCTTCAGTAGAAGGCACTGTAACATTGATATCAATTTCAGCACTATCTCGCGCATCTGTATAATTCAAATCAATGACTCCTATAGTTGTAACTAAAGGAACATTAGTATAGGTTATAGCAGACCCGCTCCAGATAAATGAACCATTTTCAGATATTCCATTTGTTGTAACATTATCAAACTTAAATCTATAATTTGTTGAAGGGTTAGAAACACTATTCCAAAGATTTGTTGCAGAAACATTAACATTAACCAGTGTATTACCATCATTAACAATTATAAGAGGCTTAGGAGAATTATCAGTGGTGTCATTGTTTTTCAAATAACCCAAATTCCCAAATTCTACAACACTTATATTCATAGAAGTACTCAAAAGGGATTGTACACTCAAGTTAAATGGAGAAGTATAAGATCCATAACTAGAACCATCGGTAGCAGCAACACTCCACTTATAATAATCATTATTATCGCTCAAACAATTAAATGTTAATGTAGACTCAGATATATTGAAAGTCTCTATAGCTATAGGAGTGTATATATCTGTACCATCAAAGCTTGTATCGATGCAACTAGATGCAGGAATAAGAGTTATATTGATCTTGCTTTGTGTGACTGCATCCCCATCATCATCACTCGTAGCCCAAGTAAATACTTGGCTAGTTCTATTGAATGTTATTGAACCGTTCACTGGAGCAATTAAAGTTACATTAGGTGGAGTGTTTAATACTGTCAAATTAGTAGAATTAACATTAAAGCTAACTTTCCCATCAAAAAGAGTTAGCCCAACAGTCCAATTTTGCCCCTTAGTTGTATTTCCACTTCCAAGAGTCGCTATAAAACTAGTCCCATTAGCATAACTGCTATTATACTCAAACACTTTATGCAAAATAGAATTATTATACCAGCGAACAGTCACATTCATAGAATTATTATTTAAATCAAGTAGGGTCGTCTGTACATTCAAATCTTCTAAAGTTCTATTTAGTCCAAGACTTGAATTAATAACAAGAACAGTTCCATTATAAGGCGCAAGATTTGTATTAACAGTTACAGTTCTAATCTCGGTAAAGTTCATATTCCCAGCAGTATCAATTACATGAGCTCTGTAAGTATAGTTCCCATCAGATAACTCTGTGAAATTATGATACAATTTGTATAATCCTGAATTATAACTTGCGTTTATTTCTTCACCCGATAGCACCCGATTATAAATTTGAACTTCATCAATCGAACCATTGAAATATCTAGTAAAATTATTAGGATCCCCCCATGTTCCAATTGTTGTGAAATTATTATCTGTATAAGGAACAAATCCATTTAAAACAGTGGGGGTCTTCCAAACCCCATTTTTATATAATCCAATACTAGACCTATTAAACCACCCACATAAATGTGTCCAAGTATTTAATTCTTCAGTTACTTCTAAAGAAGCCATATTCGCAGTCCCATTACCTATACAAAAAGATACATTGCCATTGTTATTAAAATCTCCAAGAGCATAATTACTATAATTGCAATCTTTCAATGAATGCCCCTTCGCAATTATTCCTTTATATCCAGAGGTATTAGCATTATAGTAAACCCAAGAGCAAACAGTTCCTTCGGTTGTTAAATCAGTACTATTATCTTTATCCACTATAGATACAATATTTCCAAAACCATCAAAAGAATATGCTTTCCCATATTTTCCCGCATATGTAATTGAATCTTGAGGTATTAATGAAATATCATCAAACTGAAGAGTATAACTATTATTTTGTTGATAATTGAAAAGCATTAACATTTTAACATATTTTGTTCCAGGCCACCATTTTCCAGTTGGAGTGCCATAAACATTTTCTCCTTGCATAGATCTAGTATATAAAGTCCAATCTGAAGGAACAATAGCATTAGAAGCAGCATCATACATATAAGTGCTTCCGCTTCTATGTTCTCTTACTTTTGTTCCAGCAGGATAATTTACCCCAACAGTTGTAAGAAATTCAACTTCCCAATGGTCTCCCATATCTTCAACTCTAACAATATTTTGATTGCTGACATTAAAATTAGGTAAATCATTATAATTTCCAGAATCATCTACATCGAAAGCCATACGCTCATGAGTAATTGTATCAATCCAATTTGTTCCATCGGTAATATTAACTATTTTATCTCCAGAACTGACATCATTGAAAAGAGTAGTTTCTGTATTGAGGTCTGGATTAATATTATGGTTATTAATTTGAACTCTTCTAGAATCATATGGGACAAATCCAAAATAGAGCCTACTCCCCTCAATCACACCAGAAGATTTAAACCAACCACTAATATAATAGATTTTACCAGTATCTATTGGTATGAGCCCAGCAGAAGTGCCTGTAGCTGCGCCTAATCTATAAAAACTGGAACTTCCAGTATGACTATCTGTAGAATTTACGGCAGTAATACTATTCCAATTGAAAAGACTCCCTAATTCGGCACCCCCATTCTCAACCAATTCTAACGTCCCATTATTTCCATGGCTTGAATTATCAAATATAATTCCACTTGATGAATTTAACAAATAAGAATCAAAACTCAAATAGCTAATTAAACTTGCATTCCAATCAAAAAATGCACTCGTATTTGATACATCAGATATAGTGGTATTTAGATAAACCCAATTCTTTCCAGTTATATTTTCATCATCAGGTGTTGGATAAGTCAAATTTATGAAAGGAGTAATTGTATCAACATATAAGAAATAAGTAAAACTTGTACCTATATTTCCATGGCTATCATTACAACTTATAACAAAATTATGATTTCCTTGATTCATTGATGAATTAGTATAATTTGCGCCAGTTAATGAAGAATTCAAATTCATAGTTATATTTGCAAAATTGTTTAAACTAAATCCACACCAAGATAAATTTTCATTTGCAGAAATACTAAAGTCAATACTAATATTATTAAAATTAGAATTATTTACAGGAAATAAAATAGTTATTGTAGGGAAAATAGTATCAACATTTACAATCCTAGCCTGGGTAAAGTTCACGTTCCCTGCAACATCCTGGGCATATGCCTTAATAGTATGTTCGCCATCATCAAAATTAGTAAAGTTATTCAAATAATATCTAGATGATTGATTAGCATAAAGTGCTACAATTTCTCCAGATGATAAAGTCCTATTAAATATTAGGACATCATCTAAACTACCATTCAATGCCTGACTTGAAGAGAATCCTCCACCTACAGAATCTTGCTCTTGCCCCAATACAAAACCATTAGTATCAATATTAAGAGCTGTAGCCGAAACAACACTAATTCCTTTTGATACTCCATCTTGATAAATTATTCCTTGAGTTCCATTTCTGGTAAAAACAATATTATGCCAATTTCCATCTCCCAAAGTTACAATCCACGAATCAGATGCACCCTGTAAATAAACACTAAATGATGTTTGAGAAGTAAAGAGAAGATATTCATTATCGGTGCCTGAATTTGCACCAGACAAAACAGCTTCTGACCCTGCAGAGTCCTTCCTTATCCATAAGCTCGTACTAAAATTACCCAGCCCATCAATAGCACCCTCATTAATACTAACATAAGAAGTTACATCATCGCCAGGAAAATCAAAAGCCTTCCCTAACTTTCCAGCATCAGTTTGAACAGCATCTCCAAAAACACTTCCATTATGTCTCCCAGTATAATCTACAACATCCCCACTAGAATTCAAATCATCCATTCTCCACCATGAAATCAAAGAACCATCAAGATCAATGAATGAACTAACATTATTTAAATCACTCACAGAAACATTAACAATCAGAGAATTTACTGATAGACTACTCCCATTAGTAGGGGTAGGAGATGTGAAATTAACTGTGGGAAAAATAGTATCTATGGTAACGCCTCTCAATTCAGTACTATTCACATTTCCAGATGTATCTTGAGCATATGCTTTGAATGTATGATCTCCATCACCTAAAGCAGTAAAGTTATTAAGATAATACTTAGATGACATGTTAGCATAAAGCCCCGCCACCTCCCCCGCAGTTAAACTCCTATTAAACACCATAACGTCGTCGATTGAGCCGTTGAAATAAGTATAAACCCCTCCCAAGTAAAATATCTGAAAAGTTAAAGAATCATTGATAAACCCGGAAGTCTGGCTTCCCAAATAAACCCCATCTCTATATATTGAAACATTATTTCCTTGAAAAACAGTTACCACATTAGCCCACCGATCTGTTAAATTTGATGTCGTAAATGAATATTGCTGAATATCTTCTCCAGTATTTCTTTTAACAAATCTTAAAGAAGTTTCACTAGCTACTCTTAACCCATAGTTTACAAAACTAAAAGAAGTATCTCCACGATAGATTATCGACGAACAAGTACCATATGCGCAATATTGCCCTCCAGATGTAGCAGACCAATTATTATATTGTGTGTAAATCCAAGAACTAAGAGTAAAACTTGAACCGTTAGCGAAATTCAAAACGTTATTATTTCCCACCACGATATAATCTCCGCTCCCATCAAAATCAAAAGCCTTTCCCAGTTTTCCCGCATCTGTCTGCGTAGCATTTCCAACAGCAGTTCCATTATTTCTTCCTGTGTAATCTACTACACCACCAGAAGAATTCAAATCATCCATTCTCCACCAGCTCACAAGAGAATTATCTAAATCAATAAATGAACTTATATAATTAACATCATCACTCGCGCTAACATTAATAACCATAGAACTTGCTGATAGAATACTCCCATTAATAGGGGTTGTAGAAGTAAAGTTAATTACAGGAGAGATAATATCTACTACTGTTGCCTGGAAAAAACCAACAAAATTCTTAAAAGAATTTGAAAAAATATCTCCTGAAATTATTCCTCCAACAATTTTAGATATAAAATTTGTAGAACTAGAGTTCCCCCCAGCATTAGCAGTAATTGAAGATTTAGATTTATAATTGGCACTAGATGAATCTTGGGCAGAAACAAAAAAGACCATCAAAAAAATAAATAAAATGGTAACAATAAAATAAACCTTAAAACGCGAGTCACCCATCAAAGTAGTGGGAGAAAATTGTTTATAAAAGTTATCAAGCTGGCAAGTTACTTCTCTTCTACTATTTCTTTAGTTTGGGACAAAACATCTATTGCCAATTTATGCATTTTTTCATATCAAAGTGTCTCTTGAAAGAACACTTTGAACACTTTTGCAAAGTTCTCTTTACTTTTTGTTAATTAATTTTTTTGTTAATTTATCAAAATCAGATTCATACAACTTATCTTGTTCAGGCACATATTTTTCATATTCTTCTATTACTAACCTATTTGCGACTTCTTGAGAAATTTTACCTTTACCTTCTAATATTTCTTTCTCATTAAACTGTAAGAAAGCATTTAATTTTAAAACCCAATCTTCCATATACATTATTTCTCTATTTGTAGCTTGTAATTCGGCATAATCTAAATACATAGATACAATTCTATTCAAAAGATCCAATTCAGTTTTATTAAGATCAAAAAATCGATGCACCACCACGCCTCATTTAACATTGAAAAGATTAACAAAAATATAAAAAACAAATCTAAAAAACTACTGTCCGCTAGGCTGACCAGGTTGTTGCAAACACTCAACAGCAATCAAGTTAAGAGTAGCATTTTCAAAAGTCAAAGGTACTTGTTGACATGTACCAGCGACCTGGAAAATCTGACCAACAGCCGTAGTAAATCCTTCCTGTGCACCTTGGATAAATAGATTCTGATCTCTTTGAGCCTTAAAATTCAAATAAGTACTATATCCAATATAACTAACCGCAATTATAAGCAAAACCGCAAGCACCCAAACAACTGTAAATATTTTTTTCATCTCTTTTTTCACCTTATCAACATTAAGTTTTTATCCTTTAAAAACCTTTCTAAAGAAATTTAGAAAATCCAAGATTAATAATTCAAACTTCCCTCAGAAAGATAAAATACTCCAGCAGTTCCATTCAAATAAAATTACTTAATCTTTTCAACTTCCTTTTTTAAAGGAAATAGTTTGTTTTTTATTATATCCCAAACAATCTCTTCATCAATCCCAAAATAAGCATGTGTAACAATATCTCTAAATCCAGCAATCTTGTTCCATTCTATATTTGGATATTTTTCTCTAACATTTGATGGAATATTCTTAACAGCTTCGCCAATAATTTCAAGATTTCTAAGCACAGCATCAATCAGAATTTCCTTGCTAACAAAACTCTTGTAGTCTAAACCCTTAACATATCTATCAATTTTATCTATGGATTCAATAATATCATCCAAATATAATTTATAATCTCGCATATTTAGCCTCTTTTACAACGTATTTTAATCTTGGTTTCAATCCTCTTTCAATTATCAGATCTATTTTCTTATTAAACAACTTTTTAAGCAAAAACTGTAAATCCATATAATTATCAAAACTTGTCTCATTAAAACTAACAATTATATCAATGTCGCTATCTTCTCTCTGCTCATTTTTTGAAAAAGAGCCAAAAAGCCCTATTTTATTCACATTATACTTCTTAATATCTTCAGCATTCTCCTCAATTTTCTTTATTATCTTCTTTGATGTTAATTTGGTTACCATGATAAATCTAGTAAACAATTATATTTAAAACTTAACCTCTTGAATAATCTAAAAAACATTGATTGTTAGTTGTTTTGAAGAGACTCAAAGTATTCAGCAGACACACATCAACATCCACCGCTAAACCCATCAGCAGTTCCATTCACAGATAAACTATAAAAAGATTTATATACTTATTAGATTTCACCCAATAAGGTGAATTAAGCTATGAGTAAAATAGACACAATCCTAAGAGAAGCAAAAGGTAAAATCTTAACTAGAAAAGAATTTGATAGTTTAGCAACCAAATATAATTTCAAAAAAGATACCTTGAGGAAGGTTATGCTAAACAAAGGATATCTTATAACAATATTTAGAGGCGTTTACTACCTAAGGAGCTATGAAGAGAAGAAATTCAATTCTTTAAAATATTCTCCTTATGAACTTTTGGCTCTTGGTTTAGAAAAAAAACAGATAAAATGGTATTTTGGGTTAAACACTGCTTTAAAATTTCTTAATTTAACTCATGAGGTCTTCCCTATAAATATAGTGATTAATGATAAATTTAATAGAACAAGACCTATGAAAATCGCAGGTTCAAGTTTCTTTTTTACAAAAATAAAACCATCACTGTTTTCAAGCTTAAATAAAGCAAAAACCGATAAAAAGGTCATTCTTTATTATAGTAGTTTAGAAAAAACACTCTTAGATATGATTTACTTAAAGAAAAATATAGATTTAACCGAATATAAATT
>Ga0209542_10010248_pt1 | contig 16962 bp, 13 predicted proteins | sample RifCSPhighO2_01_FD_184028 | JGI IMG/M metagenome (GOLD analysis project Ga0209542, IMG submission 184028) | Soil microbial communities from Rifle, Colorado - Rifle CSP2_plank highO2_0.1 (SPAdes) (version 2) | ecosystem: Environmental > Terrestrial > Deep subsurface > Rock core/Sediment ...
CGTCACAACGAAGACACTTTAGCAAAGGCAGGAATTTCTAGAAGTCTTTCAGATTCGGAATTAGTAGAAGCAGTTAATCAATACAATGCAAAATTACCTGGAAGTGATGGAAGGATTCCAATTGATAATTCTCGTGGAATTATTACTGCCTATCTTTTTGAAGAATTAGTGGAACCAAAATTAATACAACCAACTTTTGTGATTGATCATCCGAAAGAAACAAGTCCTTTATGTAAACCTCACCGCACTAATCCAGAACTAATAGAACGATTTGAATTGTTCATCAATGGATGGGAATTTGCCAATGCATATTCAGAATTAAATGATCCAGTATTACAACGAAGACTTCTTGAAGAGCAGGCGCAACAATTAAGAGCAGGTCAAGAGGAAGCGATGCCCATGGATGAAGCATTTGTAAGGGCAATCGAATACGGAATGCCCACAACAGGGGGCTTAGGCATAGGAATAGACAGGTTAGTAATGCTCCTAACAGGACATCTATGGCCAAAAGAATCTCCTCCATCAATCAGAGATGTTATTTTCTTCCCATTAACAAAACCTCAAGATTAAAATAAATCTCAAGTTTATGGAACGCCACATTAACCTATATGAAACAATCAAAGACGTTATTCCTACCTTTCCATTTACATTAATAGATTATTGTTGTGGAAATGCAAGTCTAGGCGCACTATTTGATAATCATCCATCTATTAGAAAGATTGTATTTATAGATATTAAAAAAGTACGAAATCTTGAGAAAGAAATAAACCTATTGCAAACTCCATTTCAGTTATTTTTAGGAGGACTTGAATCTCATAACCCTCCCCCTGATTCTTTTGTAGTTGCCTTACATGCATGTGGCACCCTTACGGATAGAGTAATAGAAAAAGCAGTCTCTACTAAAAATCGTTTTGTTGTCATGCCTTGCTGTTATAGAAATAGAATGGATTCATTAAAGCCATCATCTCCTCAAGCTCTGCCCGTTAGTTATTCTCGCAGAGATTATTATGATTCATTAAGATTACAATATGCAAAAGAAAGAGGATATCTCACTCAAATAAGATTAATTGACAGAAAAATAACTCCTATGAATCACATCCTTATAGGACTTCCACAATAAATAGAAAAAAATCAAACCCCAAACCATCGCAATTATTAAAAAGAAAAAATATCTAGTAAAAATATGGAGTTTATGGACATAGTTGATGACCAAAACAAAGTTATTGGCAAAACAACGCAAAAAGAGATATATGAAAAAAAGCACAATCATAGAATTGTTCATATATTAGTTATCAATCCTAAGACAAAAGAAATTTATTTTCAAAAACGTTCTGAAAAAAAAGACTTTTTACCTGGATACTATTGCACTTCTGCGGGAGGACATGTTCAATCTGGAGAGACTTACCAACAAGCGGCAGAAAGAGAATTAAAAGAAGAAATAGGTTTGTCTATTCCGTTAAAAAAAGTTGCAGAATTGCAATTTGTTTCTAATGAGCACAAGAGATTTATCGAATTATTTGTAGCATTCGCAGAAGAAGGATTTAATTTTACTGATGGAGAAGTCGCAAGCGGAGAATTTATCAGTTTTGACAAAGCTAACAATATGATTGAGAAAGGAGAAAAAATTCATCCTCAATTAGATGTCTGTTTTAAGTGGTTATATCAGAATAAAGAGCAGTTTCTTAAATAAAACTCTCATGGGGAGAGTATTGTCTGGATTAAGCTACGAAGAATTAAGAAAATTTATTTTCTAAATGCAATAGACAATTTCTCTAACCAATACTCGTCGCAGAAACAACAATAGAACAAGCATTAGGTGCTGGTTCGTTATCAAAACTATCTTTACACTTAATATAATATGCCATATTAGGCTTCCATTCTGCATAATGGCTCTTCTTATTAGAAGACTGAGAATAAATCAACTCAATTCCTTCCTTAAAGTTGAAATTACAGCTATTAAGAGAATAGGCACAAACAGCATCTTCATTAGTCACAATCTTCAATGCAATATTAGTAGAATCATAATAAGCCCTAGTAACTAAAGGAGGAACGTTATCAACAAAAACAGAGAAAGTAACATTAGCTTCAGCGGCATTTCCCCCATAATCTACACATCTAAACCTATAATTATAATTTCCAGTAGTCAAATCGAGTCTTTGAGTGCTCTCAACAGCATTAGTCTCAAACATCAAAACATAACTATTAGGCAACCCAGTAGAACTAAATGAACAAATAGAAACTCCTTCATTAGCTCCGTCATCAGTAACAACTTTCAAATTTACAGGCACAGTCTGAGTGTTTCCAGTAGTAGTTCCATTAGGACCGACAGAAATTATATTCAACGGCTGTGAACCTCTTAAATTAAATTCATAACTTGCGACATTAACATTTCTATCTTCTTCCGCTTTAGATGGCTGGTCTTTGCATCTAAAGAAGAATTTATTTTCCTCGCGGTCTTTAATTCCAGTCAAATTAGTAGTACACGTATAAAGTTCTCGAGCATTTATCTGAGTAAGCGAAGTAGCACAATTCATAGTGTTTTCCATAACACTATATTCTTTACTTTGAGAACTCCATTTGCATGTAGCGGGCTCGTTTACATAAACTTGCAAAGGAACGCTACCAACACCAAACTTAACAAAACTATCAGAAGGTATAGAAGTATCTACAATTACTGGAGCCGTAGTATCTGGCGACGGGTCAACACAAAACTGAACTGCAAATTCATCAACATTCTCATTTCCATTTTTATCTCTACATCTTATAAAAAAGTCATACTTTCCATCATTCTCTAATTCAGGAAGTTCAGCATTCAAAGAATCTGGCGAAGGCAAACTAAATTGTTGAGTGTGATTATACAAATACAAATTAGTATTTCCGAAAAAGAATTGCATCTCATCAAGAGTCTTTTTATGTTCAAGGTCAAGTTTACACTGAGCCGGCTCGTTCGTAGTAATTCCAAAAGTCAGAGGAGTAAATGCCTTTATGCAACCATTCGTAGCGCCATTAAGAACAATCTTAGTCCCAAGAGAAGCAGGCCTAGTTGCATGTGATGTATATCTGTGATTTTCAGTAAGAGGAGTAGTCCAAGGAGTTATCGTCGGCGAAAGAGCATCATTAGGGTTAACCCAAACACACTTCTCGTCGCTAGAACCAACATTAACCAACTCACAAGATTGTCCAAGAGCCTTACAGCGATATTCAGAACAAGGTCTAAAAGCATCACCATTACATCTCTCACAATCCCTCCCACCAATAGGAGCTTCATAAGGCAAGCATTGAAAATTCACAATTTTAGTGCTTTCTTTCTTGTACGTCGCAGCAAAAATAACAACTGCCGCTATAACTCCCACCCAACCAGCACCAGTAATTCCTAAACCTTGATTAGTAGCGAGCCAGTTATTAGGGCCATACAATCCCCAGTTATATCCTGTAGGCCCAATAGATTGGATAATGCTAGTAGTCATAATTCCACCAATAGCAGCAGCACTCAAAGAATCAGTTAAACTCTTATCCCATCCTGCAAGTCCACCAATTAGCTGAATAGCCCCAGCAACTGCAGCAGCAAAAAGAAGTCCATCAAGGAGAATACCAGATCCACCATTTAAAAAAGTGCCTTTATAGCCTCCAGCTACTACATCTCCCCCACCTTTCGCCGCAACTTCTGCCTGAAGTGCCTTAAGTTCTTCAGCATTTAGAGACGGACCAATATCAGCCATATTTGCATCAATAGGTTGTCCTCCTCCACCAGGTAATTCTCTAAATCCGGCTATACCTGCGCGTCCTCCAACACCCTCTACCCCAGTAAAAAGATGAGTTTGTGGAGCATTAGCAGGTGTAACTCCTTTAAGCGTTTTAAATCCTGATGTTTCAGGCGCAGGAGGTTCAACAGGTTTAGGAGTAGCAGAGAATGAGTTACTGTCTACAATAAACTCACCACTATCAATCCATTCACCTCCATCGAGAGTTTGAACAGCTCCATTAGGGAATTCCCTCGTAAGTCCATCTTCAGAATATTTTGGCATAAATCTCGAAAAACTATATGCACTTTGTCCATTAACATTTGTAATTTCTCCAATCAAAAAAGCAAAACTAAAAACAGAAATAACAATTAAATAAATTTGTAAAATTGACAAACCTTTTAACAAAGCACCTCTTCTATAAACCATCAACTCTTCAAGTAAATAATTCTTTATAAATATTCGTAGAAATAGATTTTCAAGAGTTCAGTTAGAAACCACTCTAACCTTCTTTTCAGCTAATGTTTTACCTTGACAGTCTATTACAATCTCATAAACTCCTTCAGACAACTTTCTCAAATTACCTAAATTTTGTATTCTTTCTAACATAAATCCTTGAGTATTATATAGTTTATCAAATTCTGAAATCTGTCTTCCATTAACGTCAAATATTCTTAATTGTGCCTCAGGATATTTTTTTCCAAACCATACTAGGGAAGTTATATTTTCTCCTTTTACAAAAGTATCTTTTAAGCCCCTCATGTCACTAATTTCTGCTGAATTGTTTGAGTCTACAAATTCATTACAAGTATATACTTTAAAAAATTCTATGTTTTCAGAAGAACTGTTATAAGAAGCATTTGAATACTGATTATTATTTCCTTGAAATTCTTGAGCTCTCACAGTATTATTAGAATTCATCACTTGTGCTGTTGCATTCATGGCAGCTGCTTGAGGAAGAGTATTTGCAAACGGTGCGCCTGCAAAAAGACCGGCTGTAATTACTTGTCTTCTGTTATATGCTTGAACTGCTTCTTCCTGTCCTGGATAATTATTAGGATTTAATAAACAGCCAGAAAGTGAAAACGAAGAAACGGCGACGGCTCCGCCTAAGATCAACCCCAACCCCATGCGTCTCGACGTTCTAGAGCTCATGAATATAAGATAATATATTAAGATTAAACGAATATTTAAACCTTACTGTAACTGGAAAGTTACACTCTAATCATAAACGCGAGGTCTTTTATCTACTTTCACTATCAAAACAACTTTATCATTTTCTTTAATTTTATACAAGGCTCTAAAATCGCCAATGCGATAACGAAATATTTTATCTCCATTCTCTCTACCAATAAATTTAGAATCTTGTGGAAAAGGATTATTTCTTAAATTGTCTATTCGTGAAAAAACCCTTTCAGCAGAATTTTTATCTAATTTATTCATAAATTCTCTTGCTTTAACCGAATAAACAACAAGATGCATCAAATCCCCAATTCTTTTTTCAATTTTTCAGAAGAAACAGTTTTTCCATTTTTATAATCTACCTCTGCAGATTCAATGCTCAACCAATCATCCTCTGTTAATATGGCATCCTCAATATGTTCTCTAACATAATCCATATCTTTTTGAAGTCTCACTAACTGAAGCATCAACTGTCTAACATCTAATTTAATTTGTTCTTCCATAAATAATCATGTTTTAATCAATTTTTATAGTTTTCTATCCGCGTGGTCGTCGGTTTCAGTTTCCAGCACCCGCAGATATACTCAAAGAACCAGTTAAACTTTTATCAAGACCTACAAGCCCTTCAATAAGCTGAATGAAACTAATGACTAAAATTTAAATATTAAATAGTATAATTTAAATTATACTAATTACAATTATACAAAATGGACTTTAAAGACAGAAAAAACGAGCAAAAAGAAATAAAAATATTGAAAAATCTAAGACTATATCAAAGATTATTGGAGTTCGAGAAAAATACTGCAAATAAAAAATACTCAAGAGAAGAATTGAGATTCTGATTTTTCTTTTCTTAATTACCTCTTATAAGCATCTTTTCGATGGCGAATGGTTCTAATAATTAAAACATCTTTATCTGCATAATAATCTACAAATAAACGATAATCTCCAATGCGTATTTTATAAAAATCTTCATCGACAAGAGTTTCTAAATAGTGTTTAACATTGTTTCGCACTTCAACATCAACTTTTTTAAAAATCCTTTTTGAAATTTCTCTAGGAAGTTTGCGTAAAAAATCACGCGCTTTAGAATCCCAGATAATCTCAGTCATTCACCAAACTCACTCTTCATTTCTTCATTGCTGATAAATTCTTCATGAGACTTTGCGCGAGAATCCTCAACCTCATCAACAACATCTTCTATAACTTCCAAATTTCTTTCTTCAAGCAAACGCTTCAATCTAGCAACCTCTAAAGTAAGAAACAAAACTTTTTTGTTCAACTGCTCTAAATTCACAAGCTCCATACAAATAAGCCATTTCAACGTTATTTATATTTTTCTATTAACTAAAATCTCGCAATAGTTTAAATTCTCAGCACCCACACTCGAAATTTAATAAATCAAAATCTTCAAAACAATCCCTCTCTAAATATAAGTAACCCTATTAAAATAACAATTATCTGAAATGCCCAAATCATTAAGACTGCTCTTTTTTCAGTGGAACGAATTCCAAATTTTTTCATTAAAGCAATTGCAACATGATTCAAACTGTAAAATTTACCATATCTATTTTCAAGAGTTCCATCAGGAAGCGGTTTTCCAAATGATGGTTTTTTCAAATTACCTCTTAATTTCAAACAAACTTCCACAATATAAGGCATATAAAAGAAAACCGCAATTTTTTCAAAATTTCCTAATATTGCAACAGCAGCAATAAGAACGCCGATAGAATAAGTCATTACATCTCCAGGAAAAACTTTAGCAGGAGACCAATTATAATAAACAAATCCAATTAATGCTAAAATCATGCACAAACAAATCACTGCAAGCCAAGAATTTCCAGTTAAGTATGAAACAAGAGAAAGTGCAGACAACAAAAGTATTCCTTGTCCTGCTTCCAAGCCATTAAATCCTGCAAGCATGTTAAACGTTGTAGTAGTAGCAACAACCCCTAAAGGAATAAAGAATAAAGGATAAAGTAGTCCAATATCAACAGTTCCAATAAATGGAAGCCCTATTACGCTCTTTCCAGCATTAATTGCAATAAGAGGAATGGCTCCAAATATAGCAAGCATTACTCTAGAACTCATAGAAAGCCCTCCGTGATGCCATCCAAACAAATCATCAATAAATCCAACAAATCCCATAAAAATTGTCATTAACATTAAAGCAAATATCTCTACAAGAAATCCGTTATAGGAACCAAGTACAAAAATCCTATATGCAACATAAGTTAAGACACTTATCAAAAAGGCAAGTAAAACAATCATTCCTCCAGAGCCAGCAATTTTTTCGCTTTTAACTTTATTCATATCTTCCCATACAAGCCCGATAGATTTTACTTTGCGAATCCAAAAAGGAATAAGCAGGAATGTAATTAAAAAACTGACAATTAACGGAATAACTAACAGATACGAAGCCATGCATAGAAGACAAATTCATTATTTATAAGACTTATTCTTTCCCTTCAACTTCCAATAACAATTGCTCCCTTGCGATTTCCTGGTTTGCCTACCCAATTAAGAGAAGACGAGCAATCTCCTATCATACTACATATATTCTGGCGTTCTTTAAGCCAGCTTTCACTTACATTTCCACTATTTTTCCCCCCTTCCCAACAATTATCATCTCCAGAATTAACTTTCTCTTTTCCAAATAAATCTTTCTCAAATTTAACAACACAACTCTTACTTCCCAAAGCACATATACTTGTAGTTTCAGTATCGCTCCAGAAATTCAAACCAGGTTTATTTTCAGCAAAACACGTGCCCCTCTCATCCATATTTTGACTATTTGATCTGTTTTGTGTAGCCTCCAAATATATTTTAGGTTTCCATACACAATCTCTAACATCTTCATTTTCACAAGTTTGCTTATCTTTCTGGTTCACACAATCCTGCCATCTATTTACTTTGCAAGCAGCCTGTGAAAACCCATTAATAGTATCTGAAATACACTCTTCAGCTCTGAAATCTTCACACTGTTCTAAAGTTTCCTCTCCATTAATGCAAATATGTTTGTAAAATCTGCTTCCTACAGTATTATCTGAATTTCCAAATTTCCCTGCGTCATTGTAAACGCACCAGCTCTCTCCATGTTTGTAATCCTTGCCGTTTTGAGTGCTTTTACAATTCAAATTAGCGCAAATAAAATCTCCATAAGTCGGACTTTTTCCGGCCTGTTTTTCACTTCGGCAAATACTTCCCTGTAAATAATCACAATTACCACAAGAAGAACTTAAAGCGTTTCCACTTGCAGAATTACATGAGTCGGCAGTATTTATTATATTACTCCAATACAACTGGTCTTCTACTTTAGAAGAATCATAGATATTAGCAGGATTTCCACATGTATCTACAAAATAAACTCCATCTTTCCCTGGAACACAAGTGGTCTTAGTAGTAGGTCCGCAAATAGTTCCTAACTCCTCAGCAGAACATAATTTACCTGCATAAAAATTTCCTTTCTGAACTGTAGCATTTCCTCCAGTTTGAGTATTGCATTCAGCTCGAGTTCCAAATTTACATGTTTTTTCAAATTCAAATTCATATACGCACGCGCCAACTTCTTGTTGTTGTACTTTCTCAATACATGCAACTTCATTATTCACACTCTTATCATAATTTGTTTGTAATCCCAAAAATGAACTTAATCTTTTACAGCGGACTAAAGAAACAAAAGCTGCCTGATCTCCAAGAACACAACATCCTAAAGAACATTGAGGAGGACTTTCCTGACTCCACACCCCTCCATTCGCATTACAGACCAGTTGCGGAGTATTATCTAAACAATTTCCTTCGGTTGAATCATAACATGTCCCCGCTCGGCAATAACTTGTAGACTCACAATTTGTAGGTACTTGCCTGCTTGAAGGTTTACATTCAGCAGAAGGCACATTTTGACAGAACGCTCCAGAATTAGTTTCCTCACAACAAACAACAGCAAGCGGATTTCCAACATTAGGATTATTTGAACTCCCAGGAGGTGAAGTCTGAGCAAAAACTAAACTTCCAGCACTCAAAGTCAATAAAATCATAATCACAATCCAACTTTTATCAATTTTCATACTAACCCCTGTGGCCAGACAAGACTGCGAGTAGCGAAAGCAAATTTATCTTCACTAATCACATCGCTCAGCTGATATATCGTGCTCCCATCATCACGTCTGGTCTTTTCTATCTTAAGATTAGGATAATAAGAGATATATAAACCTGTCTCAGAATCTCCATAAATAGATTCATATTGCAATATATTTATCGAAGTAATGAGTAAGTTATACCAACTCGAATCTACAGAAACGGCAAACTTCTGGAATGTCTGTGTTTCTTCTTTAGAAATAGTTAATGGAGCAATGAAATCAACAATTATTTTTTCAGAAACTACGCTAACATTAATTGCACTTGTCCCGCTTCTAACTTCGTATCCTTTTCTTTCATACTGGTCTTTCAAATCCTCAAGACATTGTTTGGCTCTAGGTTCAATATATCTTTTCATTTCATCTTGAACATGTTTAACAAGTAATGGTTGCTGAATCATACAAGGCTTATAGAATTCCGAAGTATAGCATAAATATTGCAATTTCAAATCTTTATACATTGCATAATTAGTCGGACTAGAATACCCTCCCTGAACACTTAAGGTATTTTTAATTTTATTTATTTCAGGCTCAATACAACTTTTCAAATACGCTCCAGGATTTACCGACGAAGAAAAAACATTAACTTGCGGAAAAGCAAACATAACAATAATTACCGCAATAACCACAATAGCAAGTATAACAAAAATAGTAACCTGCCCTCGCCTCGCATTAAACACATCACTCTTCATATTATTACAAGATATGTTTTATTTATAACTCTTTTCTTATCTCTCATTAAATTAAAATCCATCAATATCCTCCCGTAACACTAAGACAAGTCCCCACATTTTCAAAAATATCTTGACACTTTATTTTATAAGTTAGTCCATTATTATAAGACATTGTATGTACTTGACCTGCTCCAGTTATAATAGTCCCATTCAAAAAGTCAAACGAACAAGACGAAGTAGAATAAGCGCAAGTAGAATCTTCATTAGTAATTACTTTTAAAGAACTTCCAGAATTATAAACTCTAGTTATCAAAGGTCCAGTATTATCTAACACGACACTAAATTGGACATTTCCAGTAGCCACATTTCCAGCCCTATCTACGCATCTCAAATCAACATTATGATTTCCAGCAAACATTGAAGTCCATATTTGCTTATGTGTACTCAAACTAGTATCTCTGAAATCAACAAATCTTCCATTGTTTAAACTGTAACTGCAAAATGCCTTTCCGCTATCTATTCCTCCAACGGTAGAAATCTCCAGAGTTACAGGAATAATAGGATTACTAGTGTAAATTGTAGTTCCATTCAAAGTAGTAGAACTTATGCTCAAAGGCGTCGTAGTCTTTATAATTTCATATTCTATGCTTTCAGTAGCAATATTTCTTCTCGAGTCTGTAGATATAGTGGAAGTAACATTAAACCCAAGCCAAGGTTGGTCAGCGCATTTGAAATAATATTTCCCAGTCGTTGAAATAGAACTAACATTTAATTGTGCTAAACAAGCCCATCCATACAAAGTAGGCTGATTTATTCCATTTAAGCAACCTGCTTCATTCTCCATCGATTCATATCCCGTATCAGTTAAACTATATCTGCAAGTCGCAGGCTCATTCGTATAAAACTGTAAATTAAATGAACTCGCATTAATTCCTACAACTCCAGGACTTTCAGGAACAAACTTATCAATTATAGGCGACTGAACATCATTATTAGGTGCAACGCAGAAACTCGCAACATATTCTTGATCATTTGAATGTCCGCTACCGTCTTGACATCTAATATATAATTTATAATCTCCGCGTCTGTCCGGATTAATTCCGCTAACATCTATTGAATCAAGAGTAGGCATAGCAACAGTAGTCGTATGATTAATTTGATAGAAATTACTTCCACCAAAGAACCCTCCTTCCATCACTTCATAATTACTAACACGTTCAGTAGAAATCTTACACTGTCCAGGCTCATTAAGGCTAATTCCAAAAGTTACAGGAGAATATTCTTTCAAACACCCATCACTAGCAGAGCTCTTAATTTTAACTCCCGGAACACTAGTCAAAGATTCATGCGTAAATCCATTAGAAAGAGCTGAAGGATTAAATGAAATTTCAGGAGCAGAAGCATCATTAGGAGCAATATTTACACAGATCTCATGGTCACTTCCTTTATTCAAGAATCCGCAAGTCTTTCCATAACTCTTGCATTTATATTCAGTACATCCCAGCCCATTTGCCCCGCATTTCTCACAATCATTTCCGCCAGTAGGCGCCTGCCACGGCAAACATTCAAACTTGACTGTTTTCTGGCGATATTCGCCAACGCCTGTAATCATAAGTATTGCTACAAGTGCTGCTACAATCCATCCAGCAATGGGTATCCAAGCAGTTGATGCTATAAGTGCCCATGCCGCAACTCCAACGGCTGCTCCCACAATAACTGCAGTAGTCATTTTATCCCCCTCTAAACCAAATGCCATTCCGATAATATAGCCTGCTCCAGCTCCCGCAGCAGCTGCTCCAAGAGCACTAGTGAAACTTCCTAATCCAGTTGGGGTAGTTTCTGCACCTTGAGCTACAGCTCCAGTGCCTTCAGAGATTCCAGTTTCAGCTCCAACTACTACTGGTTCAGCAGTAGTAGACAAAGACCCAATCCAACCAGTGCCAAGAATTCCAGCGGCACCCAAACCTAATTGAGTAATTTGTTGTGCTACTTTATTTACATTTTTCAAGTCCTCCGGGGTCAATCCAAACAACACTGAAAGTTCTTCTCCTGTTAAAGACTCGACCCTCTGACCTCTAACTGGTGTAGCATATTTTTTCAGTCCATCAATATATGCCTGTGTTGCTTTAGAATCTCTACTATCTCCGCTAACAATATAATTCTTGCTAAACTTCCCTGCTAAATTTACTTTTCCTCCACAGTCGCCTAAGCTCATACATAAATTATTCATCTTTTCCGTAAATTCAGCTCCAGCACATGCACAATTTATCTTACATCTCCACGCACCATCAATTCCCTTTTTCTCATAGTATGTGCAAGTCTGCGTTGCGCAAATCAAACTAGAATCTTCTTCTGGTTCATCTTGTAATTCAAAACCCGCAGGATATTTAGGAACACACATATCAAACTTAAATTTATCAATTTCAACATGCTTCAAAAAGCAATCTACACTTTCTTCACACTTAGCAAGTTTTTCTGCATTTTCATTCTGGCTTAGACACAAAATTCCTTGATTCACTCGACAACTCGCAGTAGTAAATCCATCTTCTCTTGGGTCACTCTCAACACAAAGCCCATTACGGTATTCTGCACACGGCTCTAATCTTATCTCTCCATTAAAACAAAGTTTTCTGTAATGTCTGCTTCCAGGAACATCCACACTTCTTTCAGCATTAGTTCCATTTTCACCATCAATTCCAATTCTAGAATCAAAAGCACACCAACTCTGTCCATGTTTCACTATTGTGCCGTCTTCTTTAACACAACTCAAGTCTCTACAAATATATTGTCCTAATATAGGATTTCTATCTACTCCTTGTCTAATTGTTCCACAAGTACTCCCAGCAAGATAATTACAATTACCACAACTTTGTTGATTAGAAAGAATATTAGAACTACTTCCAAGATTGCAACTACGAGAAACAGGCACAACAACATTCCAATAATCAGCATCATCTTTTTTAGATGAATCATAAACATTTGCTCTGTTTCCACAACTATCTAAATAATAAACTCCGTCCTTACCATTAAAACATTTAGTATTTTCAGTCTTATCACATTTAGTATTCAAAGCAGGATTAGTACATAACCTTTCAGCATAAAATGTTCCTCCAGAAGTCATGCAATCTGTTTGAGTTGTAAATTTGCATTCATGTTGATTAAATTCAATATCTAAATCAAGAACACAAGCTCCTTCTTTCAATGTTCTAACTTTAGAAATACATTCAAGCTCTCCGGAAACTGGCTCCCATGAAACAGGAGCTCCCAAACTGTTTCCTAAACTTCTACATTCACTTGCAGTAGAAAGTCTTGCTTGTCTAGCTCCCCCACCCCCATCAGGACCAATTAAACAACATTCTCGATTACATTGGGCAGGCGTTTCAGCAGACCATGTCCCGCCAGAAGATTCACAAGAAAATTTAGGAGTTCCAGAATTACAAAGCCCTCTAGAAGAATCATAACAAGTTCCAATCTGACACGGAGAAAATTCACTTCTTCTCCCAGGAAAACATTCAGTACCACATTGAGATTCACAAACAGAAGAAGGATATTCTTGACAAGAAGTGCCTCTAGAATCCATTAAACAAGTCTGCATTCCACTTGATTGTGCAGACACCAAACCTCCAGACAAATAGGAAAGAAATTTCTCCCTAACAAATGAAATACTTTTAGATTCAGAGTTTTTAACAGGCAAATTTTCAATTAAAGAATCACTTTCAGAGATAATATAGGCAAACGCAAAACTACTTACTATGATAATAATTATCTCAAACAAACTTATCACTTTAATCTTTGCTTTTTCATTCATTTTAATACCCTCCCGTCACACTAAGACAATTCCCCACATTTTCAAATGCATCTCTGCATTTAACTTTATATGTTAATCCATTACTATAAGGCATTGTATGAACGTAGTCAAGTCCACTTAATAAAGTTCCATTTGCAAAATCAAATGAACAAGAAGAAGTAGAATAAGCACAACTTGAACGTTCATTTGTAATAATATGAAGAGAACTTCCAGAATTAAAGACTCGAGTTATCAAAGGTCCAGTACTATCAACCACAATATTAAATTGAGCATTTCCAGTAGCCACATTTCCAGCTCTATCTCTACAAGTCAGATCAACATTATGATTTCCAGCATTTAATGTACTCCATGTTTGCCTATGCCTATTAGCGTCAGTTTCAAAGAAAAGACTATTTAATCTCCCATCAAGAGTATATCTACAACTTGCTATTCCATTATCAATTCCTCCAGCAGTAGTAGCCTCAAATGTCACAGAAACCGGCTCAGCCCCTACATAAGTAGTAGTTCCATTCGGTATTGCAGATGTTATACTCAAAGCAGTTGTAGTTTTCTGAATAGTATAATTCGTGCTTTCAGTATTAACATTTCTTTCAGGGTCAAGAGAAATTGCAGAAGAACTAGATACCTCAGAACCAAGCCACGGCTTATCTGCACATCTAAATGAGTAACTCCCCGTAGTTGAAATAGAACTAACATTAAGTCGTGCATTACACAACCACCATCCTCTTAAAGTAACTTGATTTATTTCATTCATACACACTGCCTCGTTCTCCATTGATTCATAATTCAAGTCTTGTAAACTATATCTGCAAGTAGAACGCTCATCAGTATAAAATTGAACATCCAAAGAATCTACATTTATTCCAACAACTCCAGGGCTAGTAGGCACAAATTCTTCAATTGTCGGAGCAGTTCTGTCATCTTCAGGCATTAAACAGAAGTTAACTGTAAATTCTTCATCATTTGAATTACTATTAGGGCTTCCATCTTGACATCGAATATATAAATCATAATTTCCTCTTCTATTCGGATCAGCGCTATTGCCTCCAAGCGGAGGCATCGCAAAAGTATTATTATGTTTCAAAGAATAATCATCTGGATTTTCAGCATCAAATGGTTCTTCCATGGTTTCATAATCGGCAACACGTTCGGTAGAATATTTACATTTTCCAGGCTCATCAAGACTAATTCCAAAACTCACAACAGAATTTTCTTTCAAACATCCATCACTGGCAGAACTCTTAATTTTCACCCCAGAAACACTTGTCAACAGCTCAGATGTAAATCCACTGGATAAAGCAGAAGAATCTAACGAAATTGCGGGAGCAATAGTATCGCTTGAAGACATAGAGATACATAACGGATTATTATCCTCACTATTCAAATAATTACAAGCCTTTCCAAGACTTAAACATTTATACTTTGTGCATCCAAGTCCATTTTCAGTACACTTCGCACAATTCGCCCCGCCAGTAGGAGGTTCCCACGGCAAGCATTCGAAGTTAACTCCTCTTCCGCGATAATCTCCCACACCAAATAGTGCACCTATTGTATTACCAACACCTCTCCAGAATCCAGAAATAAAATTTACAATAATTTCAATTATTCTATTGATAAGATAATTTTCTCCAAAATCAACCGTATCATCCCAATTATCCCAAGCTGCTTCGTAAGGATTCCTCACACCACCTATACTTCCTAAAATAAACGCTTCAAGCGCAGAACCAGGTTCAACAGTAATTTTTTGACCAGGAACTGGCGTAGCATATTTTTTTAAGTCATCAATATAACTTTGAGTTGCAGTTGGATTTCTATCCCCACTCACAACATAGTTTTTTGTAACTTCTTCTGCCAAATTAGTCTTAGCACCGCAGTCTCCCAAACTCATACATAAATTATTCATTGTCTCAACAAAAGCAGGACTATTACAACCACAATTTATTTTACACTCCCATCTCCCTTCCCAATTTTTCTCTTCATAATATGTGCATCTTTGACTTGCAATTTTACAAATATCTTTAGAACCGTCATTGTCACTTGCTTCAGAAAAATCCTTTAATTCAAATCCAGTAGGATATTTAGGAGTACACACATCAAACTTAAACATATCAACTTCAACATGTTTCAAAAAGCAATCTAAATTTTCCTCGCATTTAGCAAGCTTATCAGCATCTTCATTTTGCGCAATGCAAGATAAAGCAGTGTTCGCCTTACAGAAAGCCCGAGTAACTCCATTGCCATTAGGTTCAGTTTCAACACAAATCTCATTTCTATACTCCGCACAAGTCTCATTTCTTACCTCGCCGTCAAAACAAAGTTTCTTGTAATGTTTGCTCCCAGGCACATCCACACTACGCTGTTCATTACTGCCATCAGCACCATCAACTCCAATAGCACTATCAAAAGCGCACCAGCTAGAACGATGTTTAACTCTAGTTCCATCTTCCTTCAGACAAGATAAATCTCGACAAACATACTGCCCTGAAATGGCCGGAGTATCTTTACCGGAAATAGGCGTTCCACAAACACTTCCAGCACTATAATCGCAATTTCCGCATCTAGCTTGATTAGCCACCGGATTTGAACTCGTTCCAAGATTACAACTGCTCGCAACAGGAATAACTGAGCTCCAATAACCTGGTACATCATTTAATTTATCGCTATTATAAATATTAGCCCTATTTCCAGTTCCACAATTATCTATAAAATAAACTCTATCTTTATAACATACAGTATTTCCAGTTCTTTCGCACTTAGTGTTTAAAGCAGGATTAGTACATAACTGCCCAGCATAAAATGTTCCTCCAGAAACTGAACAACTAGTTCCAGTTTTAAACTCGCAATTATATTTATTAGTTAAAGTATCAAGTCCTAAAACGCAGGCACCTTCATTCAAATTTCTAACTCTCGCAAGACATTCAGTTTCACTATTAACGCTAGTCTCCCAAGTAACTACTGCTCCCAAGCTCTGTCCGAGATTATAACATTGTTGCGCTGTAGAAAATCTAGCTTGGCTAGCGCCTCCGCTTCCATCAGGATTAATTAAACAACAATGACGATTGCATACAGAGGGGGTTCCAGTAGACCACGTACCTCCAGAATTTTCACAACCTGCTTTCGGAGTCCCAGGATTACAAATTCCGCGAGTAGAATCATAACAAACTCCAATTCTACAATCTGGAGAATCCGCCCTCCTTCCAGGAAAACATCCTCCTTGAGTAGCACACTGACTGTTGCAAGTGCTAGCAGGATATTCATGACACGAAGATCCATTCAAATTCACTAAACAAGTCCACATTCCACTACTAGCCTGCGCAGATACAATCCCAGCAGAAAGAAAATTAAGAACTTTCTCTCTAATAAAAGAAACACTTTTAGACTCACCTTTATCAGCAGGCAAATAAGAATTAAAAGAATTACTC
>Ga0209542_10010250_pt1 | contig 16961 bp, 19 predicted proteins | sample RifCSPhighO2_01_FD_184028 | JGI IMG/M metagenome (GOLD analysis project Ga0209542, IMG submission 184028) | Soil microbial communities from Rifle, Colorado - Rifle CSP2_plank highO2_0.1 (SPAdes) (version 2) | ecosystem: Environmental > Terrestrial > Deep subsurface > Rock core/Sediment ...
ACAAATCCTCATTCAACATAAGATCTGGTTTAGATATAGGGGGTTATATTTTGGTGATGCTCAAGGTGCTGGAGCAGATTTTATTATTAAGATAAATGGCCAAGAAGTATCGGTGGGATTACGAAGCGTTGCGCCAGAATCGTTAACTAAATGGAAAACAGTAGCATATCCTGATGATCGTTTTCGAGATGAAAAAGATACAATTGCTGATTTTCACATTGTTTGTAATCACGATAATGGCTTAACAAAATTTTTTGGTGTAATCTCTAAAGAAAATTTGTTTCGAGAGTTAGGTCAGTCGGAAAGAAAATATAGTGCTAAAAATCAAGAATATTTCCGTTTGATTCCTTTGGAGAAGTTCGAATTTCAATCTTTACAAAAATTGCTGGATGCTGCTGAAAAAGTTTGATAACACAATCTGTTTTCTATTTTTAGGATTAATCATACAATAAATCACATTCTTTGAAGCCATGTTTCCCTTTCATGGGCATGAACTGAAATGAACCAAGAAATTCTAAATCTAATCGTCCATTAACCTTAGTTCCTTTAACTAAGACTTGTTCTTTTATATCTCCTATTGGAGCAATAACTATACCGCCTTCTCGTAGCTGGTCGATTATAGGCTGAGGAATTGCAGGACAGGCAGCTGTAATGATTGCTTTATCGTATGGTGCTTGGGGAAGATACCCTTCACTTCCATCTGCTTCGAGAAATAAAAGATTATGTATCCCCATCATTTCAGAATTGGTCTTAGCTATCTGCACCAATTCGGGGATTACTTCTACGCTCACTACTTTTCCTTTCTTTCCTACTATTTTGGAAATCAGTGCTGCTTCATATCCTCCTCCTGATCCTAATTCAAATACTTTTTCTCCCGGTTTTAGGGATAAAGCTTGCAGCATAATCATGGTAGTGGTAGGTTGAGAAACAGATTGTTGTCTGAAAGTGGGAAGGGGTTGATCAAGGTATGCTATCTCTTGAAATTGTTTTGGTACGAATAATTCTCGAGGAATGTCGCTGAAAGCAGAAATAAGTCGTTCATCAACAAATTTCTTCCTCCAATACTCTATCAACAGCTCTTTTGTAGGCATAGTGTGTAAAATAGATGTTGTACTTATATATTATGCGGTATAAATGTATATGTAGAATATAATCTTTCTATTTCATTATCAAACAATTGTAACTATTTTTCAAGAATCCCCTTTGGGAAGTAATTTATTACATGGTCTTTAAGTAAAGGAAATGTATCATAGTCAGTAATAATATCGCTGAAGTTGGAACGAATTCCTAATAATATCTCTTGAAATTCTTTGTCTGTTTTAGTTTCAACTTCTATTCCTACTTTCCACTTCCCAATATGTTTTACGACAAATGTAACTGATGGCAACAGTTGGAGATAATAGTATAATTCAGTTTCACGTTCCCTATCTAATCTATTAATCTCTAAGAAAAGCATGTTTGACTGGTATCCGATGTTATGTAATTCAGGAAATGTTCTAAATCCTAAAATTAACTTTTTTTTAATTAAATTATCAATTCGCTTTTTAATAGTGTTTCTAGATACACCCAAAATTTTTCCTAATTGAGTATTGTCTATTCTTCCATTTGTTGAAATATTACCAATTATCTTTTTATCGAGATCATCCAATTTAACTAATTTATCTTCATTCATCCTATGAAAAAATTCTGTTCTGGAATGGTTCTCTGGATCAAGATAGGAACGAGAATAATCATAAATATCAACATATACTAAAATTTCAATTTCTTTGACAAAAGAGCCGAATTTCACTGATAATTCTTCTGATATGATGTTGAAAGCAACAGGGCTTTCACAAGCGAAGTTGACAGCAATATCCCAACGCCCTCCAACTTCTCCCAACCATACCACCTTTGGGTGCTGCTTAAGGTAATCAATAAGTTCTTCTTTTTGTCTTTTGGTAATGTTTAGAAGCCTAATTAAAGCTCTATACCAATTATATCCTACAACCCCGCTATCAAAAATGGTGTAAGTTCCAAGAATAAAATCTTTTGCTTCGAGCTTTTTAAGTCGCGTATTCACTAACTGACGAGAGACATTGAGATTCTTTGCTATCTCTGCTACTGAAGCTCTTCCATCTCTGTCCAAAGCGGATAAAATCTGCCGATCTAATAAGTCTAATTCTAACATTAGGCATTGAAAAGCACTAATTCTTTAAAAATGTTACGCTTTGTTTTAAATTAATAATAATAATTTTACATATGTAATAAATTGTTAAATTTATAAGGCATTAGTCTTTATAATAAGGATAATGATAATTAAATGGCAATTAATAAAAGCAGATAGTATATAAATATGCATATATTTTTTACAAATGTAACTTTAATATCTGTTTTATGACTTAAATAGAAATATTTATAAATAACGCAGTTTTATTCAGCTTAATATGGATATTAATGAAAAGTTATTTGAAAAGCAACTTTGTGATGGAATGATTATAACGGGCGGGCATTTTATGATTCTAGAAAATGGTAAGCTTAACCTCAATGAGGGGACTATCAATTCTTTTGAGGCTGCTGTCAAAGCATATAAAAAAGCAAAAGATAAAAAGCTAAAAGTAGGATTAGGAATCCTCATAAATAATATGGGGGGTGTTTGTGATATTAAGAAAAAAATTTGTGTTTTAAATCCCGAAGAATTAAAAGAACAATTTGAACTGCCAGAAGAATATACTGTCCTTCTAAAAAAGTATGATGTAAAGAGAGAAGAAATCAAGATATATTGGGAAAAAAGTTTACGAAACTTGGGGAAGAAAGAGTTGCTCAAAAAAATTGAAGAAGGAAAAAAATATATCGAATATAAAGAAGGGGCCTATTGGTTTCTCAATCCCAAAGATGGCAGAAGAATAACTCTTTCCAGACCGAATCCCAACGATAAATATGGTATTCCCGCTTGTCCACTAATTATGGCGGCTTTTGCCTACTCCAAAAGAAGAGATGGGTTTAACTTCAGTCTGAATTTTTATTATATTGATATAGATAATGAAGATAATATACCTAACTATTTTGCGATTGAGAAAGGGAGAGTGGTTGCAGAGGAATTTTATGGCGAAAATGAAACTAACATCATCAACATTTACCTCTTAAAAGACAGAATTGTTACTAGCTACGAGATGGGTAAAAAATGAGAATATATCTTGATAATGCGGCAACGACAAGAGTTGACCCTAAAGTAAGGAAAGTGATGGATATTTTTTTAGATAAAAATTATGCTAATGCTTCTTCAATTCATGTTATGGGTTTAGAAGCAAAGAGGGTCTTGGAGGAATCCAGAGATAAAATTGCCAAAGTGATTGGAGCTCAAAGTAAAGAACTCATTTTTACCGGAAGCGGAACGGAGGCAAATAACTTTATCATGAAAGGGTTATTTTTTCAACATTTTCCTCAAAAAGACCACATTATAACAACAAAAATAGAGCATGATTGTATTCTCAATGCTTGTGGATGGTTGGAGAGTAAAGGGGCAAAAATAACCTATCTTAAAGTGGATTCAGAAGGATTCGTTAATCTTAAAGAACTGGAAGAAACAATAACTGAAAAAACTTTTGTTGTTTCTATCATTCATGCAAATAATGAAATAGGTACTATTCAAAATCTAAAAGCAATAAGTGAAATTTGCAAAAGAAAGGGTGTTTTTTTTCACACTGATGCCTGTCAGAGTTTTACGAAAGTACCAATTAATGTCGTTGATGATGGCATTGATTTAATGACAATTAATGCCCATAAAATTCATGGTCAAAAAGGGGTTGGAGGAGTTTATATCAGAAAAGGAATTAAAATCACTCCTCTCTTACATGGTGGCGGACAAGAGTTCAATTTGAGAAGTTCTACTGAAAACGTTCCCGGGATAGTAGGCTTTGCTAAGGCCGTTGAAATTGCTTCTTCTAAAGATGTCAAAAAGATGGAAAGGCTTAGAGATTATTTCATTAATAAAATTATAAAAATACCTAATGTGCGATTGAATGGCTCTAAAAAAGAAAATAGGCTCTGCAATAATATCAATCTTTCATTTTTTATGCTAGAAGGAGAACTAGTTAGAGATCAGTTAAGTAAAAAAGGGATTTGTGTTTCAACTGGTTCAGCCTGTTCTTCAAGTTCAACTGATGTTTCTCACGTCATGAAAGCTATTAATTGCCCTATGGAATATTTGCATGGGAATGTAAGATTATCTCTCTCGAAATATACTACAAAAGATGAGTTAGATATAGTTTTTAAAGAAATTAAAAATATTATAAAAGAAAATAGCATGAATTTAATACAATGAATATTATCACTGAAAAAGAAGTAGAAAAAAACATTAACTTAGATGAAGCATTTAAATTTATTGAGAAAAGTTATGCTGATTTTTCTGCCGGAAAAACCGTTACTCCAGCAACAACTTCAATGGAAGTTAATGATGGGATGTTTTATTCATTTCCTTCTTATATTATGGGAAGAAAAGTATTTATTTCCAAACAAGCGACAGACTTTAGGAACAATAAACAATATGATCTACCCAGTGTTCATCCTTATATTCTTGTTTTTAATAGTAAGACTGGAGTGTTAGAATCAATTATTGAAGGAAGATATTTTGCCGCAATTAGAACAGCGTTATCTTCTGCTGTGGGAGTGAAGTATCTTTGTGAAAAGCCTCTCAAATTAGCTATTTTAGGGTCGGGGGTACAGGGGAAGTCGCATGCGTTGGTATTGTCTCAACTATTTCCTACGATTAAAGAGATTAGTATATTTAGTCCAACAAAACAACATCGTGAAAATGGTGTTAATGAATTACAAAAGAAACTAAAGACGGTTAAAGTTGTGTGTGTTGGTAGCTCTAAAGAAGCGGTTAAAGATGCAGAGGTTATTGTTTGTGCAACAACTTCCAAGGTACCAGTTTTTGATGACAAAGATGTAAAAAAAGATGTTTTAGTCTTAGGTGTGGGAGCTATGAAAAATGATCAAGAAATACCAGCTGAAACCATGGGAGAAGCACTAGTTGTTGTAGATGCTGAAAAAAACATCTCTATGTATGATGAAATTAAGATTGCTAAAGAGAAGAAATCTACCATTAATATTGTAGGAGAGATAGGTGATGTGATTAATAGAAAAAAAGCCATAATAAAAAACAGGAAAATTGTCTTTAAACACCATGGTTTACCTGTTACAGATGCTGCTTTAGCTGAAAGTATTCTTTTAAAAATGGGACTTTTACCATGATTTCTCTTCAAGATATAAAAAATGCACATCAACGAATAAAGAAATATGTAAAAAAAACGCCCATAATTAAGATTAGAAAAGGAATTTATCTTAAATTAGAAAATAAACAGCCAACTGTTAAAGGGTTTAAGATTCGTGGAGCTGCTTCCTCTATGACATTAATGAAGAAGAAACAAGTTATGACTTCTGCTTTAGGAACCCATGGATTTGCAGTTGGTTATATTGGTAAGAAATTAGGAATAAAGACTATTTGTATGATGATTACAAACCCACCCAAAGATGCGGAAAAGAGGATGAAAAAATTGGTTGATGAAGTTATCTATGGTGCAGATGAATTTGCTAAAACAGAACAATTGGATTTACAATATGCAAAGAAAAATAAAATGAATTTTGTTCATCCATATAACGATGAAAATGTGATTGCAGGACAGGGAACTGTTGGTTTGGAGCTGTTAGAACAGATGCCTAATTTGGAAGCAGTTTATGTGCCCATTGGTGGTGGTGGTTTAATTTCGGGGATTTCTATTGCGATCAAGTCAATTAATCCAAAGATTAAGGTTATTGGAGTCCAGCCTCAGCGGATGCATGCGATGATTGATTCTGTGAAAAAGAAAAAAGTAGTTTCAGTTCAAAGTAATAAATCTGTAGCAGAGAAATTAGCAGTAAATCTTAATCCAGCAACAATTACATTTAAAATTGTTCAGAAATATGTTGATTATTTCATGACTATCACTGAAGAAGAGATTAAAAACTCCATGAAAGATATTTATGTAAAAACAGGAGAAATTGTAGAGGGTGCTGGAGCGATAGCTTATGCCGCTGCGTTGAAAGATAAGTACAGAAAGAAAAATGTGGTGTGTATAGTTTCTGGCGGAAACATAAGTAAAAGTAATTTTAGGAAATACACTGGAATTAGGTAGTAGTTAAAATTAAATCTAACTCAAAGTCGTAATCGGTCTCGACTGTGTAATATAGAACTTCCCTTTCTCCAAAGCCCATTCAATATCACAGGGAAATCCATAATGTTTTTCAATTTTAATAATCAATTTAGATAATTCAATAATTTGCTTGCCAGATAATTTTTGTAATCCTTGTTTAGCAGCAGGAACATTTACCCATTCATTTCCCCCGCCTACTTTACGATACATTGCTCGTTCTTGTTCCGCAGCGTGAATATCTACCATACTCCAATCTCTCTTATCTATAACATATCCATCGGGAGTTACTTGTCCGGAGACAATAGCTTCTCCCAATCCATATCCTGCTTCAATAATCAATTGGTTATGATCCTGAGTTACAGGATGAACGGAAAACGCAATTCCAGAGATCTCACTTTCCACCATTTTTTGCACTACTACCGCAACAGAAATATGCTGCTTGTGCAAATCTTTTTCAAAGCGATAAAATATGGCTCTGGGCGTAAATAATGAAGCCCAACAGAGTTTAACGTTATCTAATAATGTTTTCTGGGTTGTATTCAAGAAACTATCTAACTGTCCAGCCCAGGCAGCGGCAGAACTATCTTCAGCAGTAGCACTGGAACGAACAGCAACAAAAGTTGCTCCTAATTTTTTGAATTGTACTTCTATTTCTTTACCCAAATCTTTAGGCATTTTAGATGAAAGAATCATAGCTTTAATCCGTTCAGAAGCATTTTCAACCGTGCTAACTTCTTTATGATTTACTTTGTGCAATTCCGCATCAATGCCAGCTTTAAGATTAGTTTCTTCAATGAATTGATCGAAAGATGTGGCTAGAATTACAAATCCGGGAGGAACAGGAATTCCGGCTTGAGTCATTTCACCTAAAGAAGCACCTTTGCCTCCAGCAATTTCAGCATCTCCCTTACTAATCTTTTCAAATGGGCGAATGTATTCCATATATGGGCTTATTCTAAATGGATTTAAATAGATTTCTATAACTCAACTGTTATTGACTCTTAAAATAATGTATTACTGGTGGTTTATCTTTTGTCGTAATCGGTTCTAATTCTCCCCATACTATTACTCTATATCCCACCCAGGTAGGATTATATTCTGAATCAAAACCAATATCTTCATCTAAATCACAACAACTGTCTCCATTTGCGACTAATGCTTTCACTGCCAGTTGCAATTCTGCTAGATATTGTAATAACCTCTTTTTCTCCTCAGCTGGCTTAAAATAACCATCATGTTTTCGAAGATAGTCTAACGCTATTTCGTCTCTTCTATTAAGTCTAATAGGAGTACCATCACCCAATATTTTTTGGGCTAAGTAAGTTGCTGCTGCTTCATATGCTGGATCTGGTTCTTCTGGAGCTGCATTAATGAATTGATATAATCGTGATTCTTGTACTGGACGAGCGATGGGTAAACCCGTCATTAATTGACCATACTTAAAACTGCCATACTCTCTAGTAACGACTCCGGTTAAATCACAAATAACATCTCGTACTTTTGGCATTATTTCCTTTTGGCTTGATTAATTTTTAAAATGTTTGTATTTTTTTGATCTAATAAATTCTCTCCATATATCTTTTAAATAAACTTATAATTCTATCTTCATGAAACTACCTTCATTCACCAGTAAAGCCTTCCTCGCCCCCATGGCGGGAGTAAGCGATCCGGCTCTACGATTAATCTGTAAAGAATTGGGTGCAGGGTTAGTGGTTACAGAGTTTAAGAGCATTCATGCCATTATTGCCAAAGAAAAAACTATTCGTGATTTTGTTGAATTCTCGCAGAAAGAAAGACCGCTTTCTATTCAATTGTTTGGATCAGATTTAGAAGCATTACAACGAGCCATTAAAATAGTCGAACCCTATTTTGATATTATTGATTACAATATGGGCTGTCCTGCTCCCCACATCAGTGAGCAGATGGCCTGTTCTGCGTTATTACAACATCCCGATTTAACTCGAAAAATATTTCGAACTATGGTGGCTTGCACCACGAAACCAGTAACGGTTAAAATTCGCGCAGGAGTAACTAAACCAGATAAATGGAAAGAAATTGTACTTATTGCCCAGGAAGAGGGTCTTTCCATGATTACGTTTCATCCTCGAACTGTCAAGCAGGGTTATTCTGGGAAATCTGATTGGTCTCTCATTAAAGAACTCAAACAGCTGGTTACAATACCTGTTGTAGGAAATGGAGATATTGAAACTCCTGAAGATGCCAAAAGAATGTTGGATGAAACGGGATGTGATTATATCATGGTGGGAAGAGCTGCCATGAAGAATCCTTTTATCTTTCAGCAGATAAATGAATATTTAGAAAAAGGAACATATACAGAAGTCTCTGATCGTCAACGATTGGATTGTTTCTTTCGCTACTTAGATTATACTACGCAATATCCCTCAATACGTTTCATCAATATTAAAATGCAGGCTATGAATTTTACCAGGGGGATGAAAGGGGGAAGTCAATTGCGTTTAGAAATTGGAAAAGTGAAGGATATTGGAGAGTTGAAGAAATTATTATATACCGTTTCAAACTAATCTTTTTGTAATCTTTATATACCTCCTCCGTTTTCATTTCTCTATGCGTTTCAAAGCCAAAAAGAGTTATGGAAATTATAAAATTTCAAAATGTCCTTTCTGTGATCGACAAGCAACGCAAACAAATCAGCAGGGATTAGAAGTATGTCATCAACACACTAATCAATCAATGGAAGAAATCAAATGCGTCTGTGGCAGTTGGTTGGAACAAAGAGTAGGTAAATTTGGCGCGTATTTCAATTGTGTTAAATGCGGCAATATGAATTATAAAAAAGCGATGGATATCAAAGAGATGACTGGACAAAAATCATCTCCTAAACCGATAGTGGTTAAAGAAGCAGTAGTTCGGGAGGTATCTCGTCCACAAATACGAGAAAGAAAAGAGTTAACTATTACTTCTAATGATGCAGAATTTTTTGATTGAGGTATTTTCTAATGATCTCTTCCAACTGTTTCAGCAGAAATTTTACCCATGGCTAAAGCGTAATCAATCCTAATTTTATCCAAGAAAGTATGGCCTAAAATTCTTTCATGGGCTAACCATTCACAGAGATACGCAAAACTTTTAGTATTATCAATTTTCCTACGTCCATATTCTGGATTATGTAGTCTTTCAAAGATATTTTCAGAACCATCAATATCCCAAAGCAGATGTCCTAGTTCGTGAGCGCGACGCATCTTGAAACCAATATATGGTTCATCTCCAGTTAAAAGTATGAGATGACCTGCAAAAGAAACATTGTCAGTAGAAGCATAAAACCCAACATAAGTTCCGTCAACACCAGCAGAATAACCTTGGTGATCTGTAACACCGAATTCTCGAGCCCATTCTTTTAATCGTTGATTAACATCAATAACATTCCTTTCTTCACGATAGAAATGATTTGGTTCCAATAGGATTCTAGTATCTAGTTCTGGAAAGGGAACCACTCCTCTAGTAAATCCTTTTCTTTGAAAATCCTGAAGTAAGATTGCTTGTGGTGTTGTATCCATTTTAGTAAATTAAACACTTCTCACCACATAAAAAAAGCGCCCCCGCCGAGACTTTCAAAGCCTTGCTTTTTGCGTTAGTGGGGTTGAGCGGAGCGAATACCTCACGTTTTTCCCCAGGCTTTTGCGCCAGCAAAAGGCTGTTTGAACTCGAGTCACTGCCGTACTCTAAACTTTCTCTCAGAGTTTTTCAAAACTTCCAATAGGATTTGTTTTGATGAAACTTTTCTTAAAAGTTTCTGAGAGGGCAGTATGATAGTTTGTCCCTAACTTACGTCAGTCCGGACTACACCACAGGGGCACAAAAAGGTAATATTAGCGCTTATTTTTAAGACTTTTGTTGGGAAATATCTTTAGGAAGAGGCATAGTCTCTAATCCACCTTCTCTTCTACCATCCATTAACACATCCCAAGATCGTTGAAATGAATATCCTCTTTGAGCCATAATATTTACGATACTTCCATTACCTTCAAAGGCAACTTCATATTGTTTATAGCACATAATTCCTAAACTGCATCCTTGCCCTTGAATATAACTTCTATCTCCCTTTCTTCTTTGATCCATAACGGCATTATAATCAAATCCGGCACCACTATCTCTTATTCTAAATACAACTCCTTCTGGTCCTTCAAATACTTTTAAAGAGATAGGCAAATAAAGATTTCTTAAATTTCCTCTGGTAAGGGCATTCTCAAAAACTTGTACTAAGACTACGGCTAAAAGATTATCAGGGGAAACTCCTGTATCAGGAGAGATTTTTGTTAGAATTTCGTTTACATAAGAAGGAAGTATATCCAAATATTCTTCCTGTCCATATCTAATTCGATGTCTTTCCAATCTTTCTATTGGGCGCCAGAAATCGAAGTAGCTTAATTCACGTACTTTAATCTCATCTAACATTTGGTCCAAGGTTTTGGTTACTATAGTCATGGTAAAAGTCCTCAGAAACCACTATTATTTAAAAAAGTGCCCCGGCCGGGATTCGAACCCGGGTCCCCACATCTCTTCAAACTTTTTCTAAAAGCTTGCGAAAGTGTGGAATGATAGTCCGGACTACACCACCGGGGCGTTAAACAGCAAAAGAGGCAAGTGCTTTAAAAATGTTTCTGAGTAACATCAATTTCAGAAAACCTTATAAAAACTAATACTCTATTCATTCTCATGCCCAAACGTCCCATCTTAGGATTAACTGAACGTATCCTTATTATTAGTCCAGACGGGAAAGAAGAAAAAATTACCGCCAGAATAGATACGGGTGCAACTGGATCTTCCATAGATATTCGTTTAGCTGCAGATTTACGATTAAGTTTAATGTCTAAGATGAAATTAGTTAGATCCGCTTCTGGTATTAGAAGAAGACCCACTATCAAAGCCAAAGTTAAATTGGCCGGACAAGTTATCGAGGAAGAATTTACCATTGCTGATAGAAGTCATATGAATTATCCTGTATTAATCGGGCACAATATTCTTAAAAAAGGAAATTTTTTAATTGATCCTCATAAAGAGGCTTACTCATGAACGCAGCTTTAGTTTCTTTGGGAAGTACCAGTTCTTTAATGATTGCTGAAGCTATGAAAAAACAATTTGACCATGTTGATACTTTACAACTAAAAGAAATTGAAGTTCGTCTAGGAAAAGAGGGAGAAATTTTATATCGACAAAAACCATTAAACAAATATGATTGTATATACCTCAGAGGATCATTTCGCTACGCTAATTTGCTCCGTAGTATTGCTGCTATGTTAGAGGGCAAAGTACCTTACATGCCCCTGTGTACCAGCTCTTTTACCACAGTACATAATAAACTTCTCACTCATCTGATTTTGCAGCAATCGGGTATTCCTATGCCTAAGACATATGTTTCTCCTAATGTTAATGCATCTAAAGAATTGCTTAAAACTGTCCGTTATCCCATTGTCATGAAACTTCCCGAAGGGACACAAGGTAAAGGGGTTATGTTTGCGGATTCTTTCTCTTCAGCATCTTCCATGCTCGATGCTTTAGGAGTATTAAATCAACCATTTATTGTTCAAGAATATGTTGAAACAGGTGGATCAGATATCCGTGCTTTAGTTGTAGGTGATAAAGTGGTGGCGTGTATGAGGCGAATTGCAAAGACTGATGAAAAAAGAGCTAATATTCATACGGGCGGTGTAGGTGAAACAGTACAATTAAGTAGGCAGGCAATTAATATTGCCATTGATACAGCTAAAGCTCTGGGAGTAGACATTTGTGGGGTGGATATTTTAGAAGGGCCTCAAGGTCCATTAGTGATTGAGGCTAATATATCTCCCGGTTTACAAGGTTTAAGTAAAGTTTCCACTATCGATATTCCTGAAGAAATTGCTAAGTATCTGCGAAGAAAAACGCTGGAGTCATTATCCAATAGAGTTTCTAAGAAGTCAGCTGAGGAAGTGATTCATGAATCCAAACAGGAAAGTAGTCCATTTCAAGAAATAGTAACTGAACTTACTTTTCGTGGGGATAGAGTATTACTTCCGGAATTAGCGACTAAATTAGCCAAATTGAAAGAAAGAAAAGAATATACTATTTCTATAAAAAAAGGAAAAATAGAAATTAAAGAATGAAATCAAGTAATCATTTCTTTCTCAAGCTTTATCTGTTTGCGATGGAGCTTTCTACCTCTTATTCTTTTTCTTACGTGGTTTGAACCATAGCAAATAAATGATTGGTAAAATTCCTGCAGAATTAATAATTAACAACGCGATGAACCATTCTTTTTGTTCATTTTGAGCAGAATGCCATAAAGCTATCCCTCTCCAGATTAAATCCCAAATTCCTAAAATTACTAACGCTACTACTATACCTAAACCAATTGCTGGAAAAAGAGTTGCACCCATTTTAATATCACCTTTGCTTCTTAAATAATTTAAAAGTATATAAAATTTGTCTTATGCTCTTCCCAAAGGATTAGGATAATTTTCTGATAGGAAATCAATGGCCCACTTATATTCTGGAAATTTAGCTATCATATATTGGTGAACTTTATTTGCTGGCCAGGCTGGCTTGTAAGATCTTTGACTGCTTAAAGCATCATAAATGTCAGTAATTTCTAATAATTTTCCTGCTTCTAATATTAAAGAAGGTAATGGTATTCTCTGCTCTCTTTCTCTTCTTTCGGTCATCCTTCTTTCAACCTCTGAAGGTAATTCAATACCCAAATCACGTCGGTCTTCTTCCCGTCTCTCGTGGTTTTCTTCTCTAGGATAATGAGGATGATGTAAAGGTAGAACTTCTCTAATATGGGGGAAGTATTGTTGTAATGTTATAAATTCAATAACTGAAAAAGTGTTATGAGCTCTCATCACCATCAATTCCTGCTCGGTTAAAGATTTACCTTCCAATATAGATGGGGGAATATATTTTTTCCCAATATCATGCAATCCTCCTACATTTGCAGTGCTTCCCAAATATTCTACCATACCACTTCTTAGTGCCAGAAGTTGTCTCCACATCGGTCCGGTTCGGTGAGTGTGGTAAAAGTGAGTGGGTGATTTTGCTCTCAGTGGTTCTAAAGATTTTATTGCTGGAATACATCCTAAGAAAGTATCAGCAGTTATATTTATCCCTTCACGTTGACTTTTATATGCGAATGTTCCTGCGGGTGAAAGTCTAACTACCGATGGTTGTTCAAAAGCAGCTAAAATATCTTCTTTTACATTAGGTGAATACATAAGAATATCTTTTTGCATATATAATTTATAATACTTTCCCTCGAGATCACCATCAAATTTTTTTCTGAGGTATTCAAAGAATACTTATTTTCTCTTCTTTGATTTAGGAGTCAATTTACTCAAGTCATCAACTATATCCGAAGCAATAAAAGTATATCCCTTTTTTCGTTTTAATAATTGATCTCCTACCCATCCATTGACGTACGAAGCAGCAACTGCACTCTTGAAAAGATCTTTAGTTTTAGCTAAAAATCCAGCAGTTAACCCGGCTAGAACATCTCCGGTTCCAGCTTTAGTCATGCCCTGATTTCCGGTTCTATTATAGGCAATCTTGTTTCTGGAAATAATAATATCAGTTGGACCTTTAACCAGGAGTACATTATTGTTCTGCAAGAAATATCTTAAATTTCCTTGAAGTATGTCTGCTTTTTCTTTAGCATTTGATTCTCTCAATTTTGGAAGTAAGAATTCTTTTCCACTGTTGATGAGCATTTGTTCCAATTCTTTTTCATGTGGAGTGAGAATGGAATTGGAGAAATCTTTAAATGAAAGAGTTTTCAAAGCATCAGCGTCAATTACCTTAGGCTTAGGTGATTTTTTAATAAGATAATGGCAGAATTTATCGGCTTTAGTAGTTATGCCATTTCCAATTAAAATAGTATCAAATTTTTCAGAATATTTAATCATCTCTTTGGCATCTTTGACAGTAAAAGCATTACCTCGTATCTTGTGGGTAATTAAATCAGGGTTGTATTGATTGACTACCCATGCTACTTTCTCAGGCGCGGCGATAGTGACCATGTCTGCGCCGGCTCTCATTGCTGCTAAACCGGCAAGAGTAACTGCTCCCACATACTCTTCGGAACCGCCTATAATGAGAACGTATCCATTCTCGCCTTTATGTGAGGTTTTCTTCCTTTCCATCAACTTTTTGATCTGATTAATATTCATTGACTTGCTCCTAAACGCGATATAACTTTTATTTTTGGCTTTATATAACTTTATTGTAATTCTAGAGTAGGTAATGGTAATTTTGGTGGTTTATTTATAAACCTCTGAGAAAAATAGGGGGTTATTTATAAACAAGATGAATTACGGTTATATCTTTATTAGAACTTACTTTCTTGACTCCCAAAGAAAACCTTTTAAAGGCGAGGGTTTATCAGCCACTGGTGGCCCCGTAGCTCAGCCTGGTGGAGCGCTGCTCTTATATGGGTGCGTTCCTAACAAAGCACCAGAAGTTAGGCAGATGTCCTGGGTTCAAAAATGAGTTGACTTTTCAATTCATAGAAAGTCCCGGCGGGGCCACTTTTTATCCTTCTCTCTAATCTAACCTTTCCAATCACTAAATTTATTTAAACTATTTCTGAACTAATAATCATTATGTCCGTCATTATTCCTAAAAATTCTACTTATGCTAGAAGTACTGTTACTATCGTAGGTATAACCAGGACTGCTTATGGTCGTCCACAATATATTCTAGTTGAAGCGGATAATAAATTGTTAAAATTTCCGGGATTACGTTTTCGTGCTCCACAAACCTCAGAACAAACTTTAGAAGATGTGGCCAAAGCTAGATTTGAAGAACAAACTGGATTGACCATGGATCGCACTTTAGGTTTACGCACCATCATGCCCACTAGAAATAGGCACAATAACGAGTGGATTTTCCGAAATATCTTTTATGGGGTGGTAGAAAATCCCGAAAATAGAAAAGAAAATGACATTGGCAGAAAAGTGTATGTTGCCGATCCGGGGCAAGGTTATCTCTCAGAAAGAGATCAAGTAGCAGAATTAGGAAATTCTGACAGCAGACGTTCTTTAGATTGGGTCTTTCCCGATAATCAAGTTATTGCTCGTTCAGCTACAAATGTGCTTAACCATTTTGATTGGGAAAATTATCGCAGTGATTGGGATCATAGAATTCCTTGTTTAGGTTCGTCTTCCTTAACTGATAGTTCCTATCGTCCTCTAGGTTCAGCTTTAGCCGTTGCCAGCATGTTGTTAATTTATCGACCTAGCGTTGATGATTCGTGGAATATTATTTTACTTCAAAAGAAAGGAGATCAACATCCTGGATATGCTGGTGGAAAAATAGAAACTCCAGCATCCAAGAAAAATCTAGATCCCATTAGTTGTTGTGTTCAGGAAGGAGAAGAAGAGTATGGATTTTCCATTCAGCCTAGAGCCTTAGTGGGAGTAGCAGTTACACCTTTAGAAGTACCAGATAGATTTGATGATAGTTTGGACAGTTCCAAGTTTTACAATGCTATTGTTAATTATGCCTTTGTGGCTGAACCTACAAATCCAGAAGATGTAGCCTGTGCACTTAGAGATCCTAGTACATTTTTAGAACCTAAAATGGAAAGATATGTAGTAGAAACTTTAGATGAACATCGCGATCGTATTGGCAGAAGAGAATTACGTATGCCGGATATGGTTGAAATCGGAAAACAATTTTATAAAACTTCTCCTGGGAGTAAGATACCTTTAACACAAATTAGGGCATCAGGGATGATGTGAATTTTCAATAACAATTAAACGAAATATCACTCCTAGACATCTTACGATAAAAATTTAATTCCTCTGTTTTTGCTTCGTGCGGGAAAACTAATGTGTCTAATCCACTCCAAGTTAAAAACCATCCTCCGGGTTCTATAAGAACGAGAAGTACACTATAAAGAGTATTTTCATTTTCGTACGCAGCCACAAATCCTGCACTTACCATTAACAATGTTCCGGCAAGAGTTAGGATAATTCCTCTTCTACGAACTTTTTTATGTTCTTGAAGCAATAAGTGATAATGTTTTTTGAAATGATCATATAATCTTTTTTTAATAGTATTGTCATTGGACTTATTTCGTTTCAATATGGGAATGAGAAAATGAACTTTTATTTTTTCAACTTCTTTATCGCGGATAGCTTTTCTAGCTTCAATTAAAAAATCGTCAGAAATTCCTCTGATAGGATAAGAGCGGGGATCAAAATCAGAGAAGAGATCATCATAACTATCTAACCAGAAACTAATCTCAGAATCAGATTTAGTTTCAAAGTGAGCCATTCCGGGGTTATTTTTCATATGAGAAAGGAAGATGTTGAGATATAAAAGGTTAACTGTGGTCTTATTAAAAAACTGCGGCAGCGGGGAGTCGAACCCCGGTCGCGGCCTTTCTGCGATCTTGCCTGGCAAGGCCACATACTAACCACTATACGACTACCGCATATCCTTTCCAGAAAAGTAGTTTCTTAATAAAGTTTATTGTTTAAAAATACACTTTGAAAAGTTCTGAGACGCTTGGTCAGTGGTTTTATTTATGTTATTTATCTAAGTATAATTTATAATTAAATTCTAAAAAACCACTTAGCAATTGGTGCATAGCAAAGTTAGTTCTGACCTCGCTCATTGGCGCAGAACTTTTCAGTAAAAATAAATAAAATATGAGTTTTCCACCAGTGCAAGAAAAGTGAAAACTATCACTTTTCTGCACAACAATGAAGTAGTTTCTTCATTGTTTGTGTGTAGTTTCACTGGTGGCGTAGCCACATGCAATTATACTTAGAT
>Ga0209542_10010252_pt1 | contig 16960 bp, 21 predicted proteins | sample RifCSPhighO2_01_FD_184028 | JGI IMG/M metagenome (GOLD analysis project Ga0209542, IMG submission 184028) | Soil microbial communities from Rifle, Colorado - Rifle CSP2_plank highO2_0.1 (SPAdes) (version 2) | ecosystem: Environmental > Terrestrial > Deep subsurface > Rock core/Sediment ...
TTTAACTGGCGAGGTCAAGTTTTAACGATGGATGCAACCTGCCCAACAACAAGGTCTCTGTTTTCCTTTTAGAATTTCTTCACACATTCTCTTTATCCTATGTATTCTCGTATCTGATCTTTTAGCAGATTCAATCCAACATATCCACTCATTTTGTCCAAGTGGGGTAAGACCATCCCATGCTGTTTTAACTGTCGAAGATGCAATGGTCTTTTGTAAATCTTGTGGCACTTTGTGTAGAGCACTTTTTTTGATTGAGTTTATTTTATGTTCCATGGTATGATGTAATAAATCTACATTGATAAATTTATTTAATCTAGATGGAGCATAAAAATGGTAATTGCTTAGGTTTGTGAAGCAAACCTTCGCAAGAAATTTTAACAGACAATTCTGAAGTAAATTCAGAATCTTCTGCAATTACAATATAACTTGATAATTCTAAGTAAATACTAAAAATGCATAAGAATATATAACCTAAAGTCTTAGCTATATATGTCAAATGAATTAATAAGTGCGGCTTTTGAATCTGTAGGTATACCAAAAATGCAGACTGTTGTTTATTTAGACTTATTAAAGTATAAAGAATCTACGGCAACTCAAGTTTCAAAAAGAACAAAAATGCATAGAGCAAATGTGTATGATACATTAACTAAGCTAAAAGAAAGAAATTTAGTCTACTTATCAAATAAAGAAGGTAAACAAGTATTTGTTGCATTATCCACAGATTCAATTGTTAATGAAGAAAAAGAAAGGTTAGAAAATCTAAAATCGCAGTAGATGAGCTTTCTAAGTAATATGAGCTCATCTATACTCAATAAATGGACTGTATAACTTCTAAAAATATACCTCATTATGTAGGACTTTCTATTTTTGTTAATGTCTCAAATGCAAATAGGCAAAATTAAACTTTTTATTAATTTAATTTAGCCCAGTCATTAAGAACATTATACTTCGTAAAAACAGAAACAAATTCTTTGTAGTGTTTTGGTTTTATCATTTCTCTTTCGATCATAAACTTTTTCATATTTGTAGAAAAGTTTGCAAGCGTAAACTTTTCTCCGATAAATGACTGGAAAAATTTCCAAATATTATAGACAAAACAAGTAAATATAAACAAGAAATATCTTATTAATGGATTTGTTGAAGTTGTATAAATTCTAATATCATCTGTAACTCGAAATATTGTTTCTATCCCCCATCTCTTCTTATATCTCATAACATATTGTTTAGCAGATTTTAGATTAAGATTAGTCGCATAAATCCAATCATACTTTTTGTTTTTATATTCGTGTTGTTTTATAAGCACGAATTTCGAATTGATTTTGTAATTTGTTTTATTTCTATTATATTTGTAACTCTTTGAGAGCTCACAAAACTCCCCATCTTTCATTTTGTCAAAATATTTTTTGTACCAACTTCCTTGCTTTTTCCAAAATATCAGGTACTTAACATTTAATTCCCGAAGTTTGTAGATAACACCCCAGCCAAATCCTCTATCAAATAAAACAACTTCAATTAGAATTTTATCTTTTACAAATTTAATCATATCATAGATATAATCTTCAACATAATCTCCTCTTTTTAATATTATACCGTCGAGAATATATCTTATTCCATCATTGCATGTTATTGCAAGTGTGAGATATTTATAACAATATTTTGCCCCTTTGGTTTCATATACTAAATTATGCAAGTAAAGATTATTTTCTGCCTTATTGAATTTCCCATAGAATGGATCTTCAGTTTCATCAAAAGAGAGAATGAATTTTCTATTTCTTGAATATATTTTCAGCAGATTCAAGAATTTATTTGCATTCTCTCTGAATTTAGATTCAAGTTCATTAAGATTTAAATCAAGCTTTCTATATATTATTTGACTCTTGCTTATCTCCTCTGTTGATTTGCAGGACTCATTTACGAATGCCGAATTTAATGAGGCTTCTATTAATGTTGAACTGATGTTTTTTATTGTTACAGCATTCTTTCTATAGTGCTCTTTGAAAAGCTTCTTGCTAAATTGAATTATTATATCCTCTTTTTTCATTATAATTACTTTATTGATAAATAAAGTAATAGATTTAAATATTATTATAGTGCTGTATAATAATGGAAGCTTTACTAGTAAGTTATAATTTGAAAAATGCGAATATTAATCAAAGGACTAGTTTGCAACAGACACTTTATGGTTATACTGACTATTCCAATGGGGGCAGGTACAAGTATCAAAGAAATGGTCTATTGAGCAAATACCCTTCAATCAAGCTCAATAGAGGTGTATTTATAGTAGCCATAAAAGATAAAAATCCTATATTGTCTGTACTAAAAAAGAATAAAGCCTCTTTAAAGACAATACCCATTAAAATTCCAGATTCTATGTTCCGAAGAACTTGAAATGTTCATCTACTGAAAATCGGCAATAGACTATATAAAAAAAACTTACGTATCAGGAAAGGCTCTAAAAGTTTATACTCTTGAAGGATTGAATATTGTGAGGAGCATATTATTCAGTTTATTAGATAAAAAATCAGATATTTGGATATATGGACTTGCAGAAGATGAGAATATAATTAATCTTCTTCATGATAGGTTAATGCATTCTTTTCATATTGAAAGAATAAAGAGGCAAATCAAACTTAAATTGCTTTTTTATAAACAGCCAGTAGGAGAAATTAAAAAAATAAGTAGTCTAAAGAATACCCAGGCAAGGCTATTGCCCAAGAATCAACAGTCGAAAGATTCCAAGATTACTATAATAGTCTGCGACAATTGCGTTTACACTACTCTTTGGATTCCGCCTATTCATACAATTGTAATAGAAAATGAGATTATTTCAAAAGAATATACGGATTTATATGATATTCTTTGGGATTATTCTAAAGAGATTGTTTAATCTATAAAAATAAAGTCTCTCTTAATACAATAATTATTCTTCGCTACTGCTCTGAAATATATACTAATTAGGCTATTGAATAATGCAATGGAGGTAAATAAGATGACAAGCATACAAAGAATGAAGAGCGACATGTTTACAGCAGATAAAAGAGAGATGACAGATAGAGTAGTAAGGCAACATCGAGATATAAATGACGCTTTAACAGAAGAAAGAAGATCTAAAGCAGATGGGGTCTTAGATAAAAGAAGATTAAGAAATGATGAAATAACTGCAGATAGAAGAGAAATTAAAGATGGAAATATGATTTAGTTATGGCTATATAGCAGAAGCATTAAATAATCGTATGCTTCCGCGTAATAGTCAACGCACAAAACTATACGGAAATTAAGTGCGTTAACTATATCCTTATCTACATGTTGAACTAAATAGAAATTATGGGTTTTAAAAATGAACATGTATTCCAAAAAGAAAGAAACTGAGAAGTAAGTAAAAAATCTCAAGACTCTCATTAGGGCTATGGATTGTTCATAACACTTAACATTGAAAAGATTAATTTAAAATTTGACTCTCTGAAGAGAATTAACATTTTTTCTTCAGAGAGTCTATTCTATTTGAGTTGCTCACAAACAAACTCAAATGTATTTCATATAAATTCTCAAATGTTAGAATACTTCAAGTAACTAAAATCTACTTAATTCAAAATCAAAAAAACTTTGAATTTTAAGTTTTTTGTCCACTCAAAAATGAGATTTTTGATGTGATCAAAGTGTTCGTCAGATATACTTTGATCTAGGAATCTTTACTGACTTCGCCAATATTAGCGAAGTCAAGTTCAAAATAAAGTCTATCGTTGTACAGCGCTCATATATATAATCACAATCCTATACCTTATTGATTAAAATGACAAAACTAAAAACTAATGTAGAGAATCTGAACTTTTTAATCAAAGAAGGAAGGATTGGCGAAGCGTTTGAGAATTATTATAGTGAAGAAGTAATTATACAAGTAAATGGAAATCTTCCAGTTGAAGGAAAAGATGAAAATAGAAAAAGAGAAATGATATTCCTTCAGGAAATAGAAAAATTAAACAGTGCAGACATAAATTCAGTTACTTTTGGCGGTGAGGATGATAATGTTTCAATGACTGAATGGGCAATAAGAATAGAAAATAAAAAAGGAGAAAAAAAGACAATTTATAGAGTAAATGTCCAACATTGGAAAGACGATAAAATAATAAATGAAAAGCTATATTTCTGCGGGGATCAGAAATTTAGAACTTAATACTAGTTGAAATCTCCAGTCTTAAAAAATTGATATTTTTTAATCAGTTAAACTTTATAAAAGTTTGAGAATATTACCCAACACATTTGACAATTGCTAAGTTCTATGATTTCGCTATCCAATTTACATTTGAGTGAAATTGGTTCTAGATTGACAAATAAAAAATGCATTTCATATACAAATGACTACCAAGTTTGCTTACAAGCAAAATCAATTTTAGGAGTATGGAATCATACAGCTCCCACATATATACTTCTTTAGTTATAACTATTTATGATAAGTAGAAAAGGCATAGGTGGATTGTTAAGTTGGGCAATTGTATTCTTGATAGTGGCAATAATTGCTGCAGTGTTTGGATTTGGTGGAGTAGCAGGTACTTCAGTTACTATAGCAAAATGGTTAGCAATAATTTTTGTAATTCTGTTTATAGTGTCTGTAATAGCTCATACAATGAAAAGAGCTTAAATTATTGCATTTAACATGGAAAAAACAAGAATATTAAACAGGAGAACAAAATGAAAACAAGCCTGATAATATTTGGAGTAATATTTTTAGTTTTAGGAGCATTGTTATATTTCGTGCCAATGCAAGAATTTAAAGCAAATACAACAACTACTGGAGATGGAGATACAGACCGTAGAACATCTTCTGTTGATATAACTATCCCAATAGTATATGCTTATGCATCTACCATTATTGGTTTAATTTTACTAATACTTGGTTTTGTAATTCCTAGTTCAAGTAAGAAAATAGACTCAAAGAATTCATATGATACAATAGTTGAATCAAAGGAGAATGTTGAATTTGGAGATGGAAACAAACGTAAAACTGTTAGGGAAAGAACAGAGAGACATATCTCAAATGGAAATAAAAAGGATAATTAAACTAGATATGATAAAAAAAGAAAATGAATCAGGTTTTAAAGCAACATTAGAAAATGGGTTGAGTTATATTTATAGTATAATCTCAGAGAGAATATTTCCTAAAAGAGAAGAAAGTACAAAGAACTTTATAGATAATCTAGAGGATATCTCTTTGATTATAGAAAAAAGAATTTTAAGAAAGATATCAAATTTTATAGTTATTGGAGTTGGTATGACACTATTAATTGTTGCTCTTATTTCATACCTAAAAGAAGTTCAAGCTTGGAGCAATATGTTTGCATACTCTTTTGTAGGAATAATTATTTTTGTAATAGGGCTTATAATGAAGTTAAAAGAGTCTGAGAGGTTAAAAAATGAAAAATAAAAAATATTTCACCAAGATTTCTAAGTTAAGAGAAAGCACACATGATAAAGTGGACAATATAATAAACAAAGCTGAAAACATTGGTAAAAGTGGCAAAGAAATGATTGTTCATCAAAAAGAAAAAGCAATTAAGATTATGAACAATATAAACAGTTACATCCAAAAAAATCCTAAGAAATCAATTTTGATTGCTACAGGATTTGGAGTCATAATTGCAAAGTTAATATTAAGAAAGAGAAGATAGGCCATCTCTTTTGTAAAAAAATAGCCAAATTTATTATGTCAAAGTGTTTCCCTATGTCAAAAATCTTTGATTTTTGAGCACATTCAAAAACAGAAGTTTTTGATGAAACTACATTCTTAGAAAACTATTGTTTTCTAATCCATTCAATTCTCACTGAACGAATTGAAGTCTTTAGAATGTGGTCAACACTTTGAGCACAAGCAAATTGCTGACAGTTGCAATTTGCTGTGCAACAAATTCCTTTATGGTGGAATTCTCTAATCCATTCAATTCTCACTCAACGAATTGAAGTTTTTAAGTCGTGGTGGTGCATCGATTTTTTGATGCATCTTTTAAAGAGTATCACTCTATACAACAAGTATGGAGAACTACCGCTTTAGCATATATACAAAGATATTCTAAAATATTTATGAAAAAAAGAAAAATAAAGAATCTACCAAATGTTACAGTTATTGGTTTAGGCTATGTTGGCTTCCCTCTAGCTTGTGCAATTGCAAAAAGCAAAAAGTATGAAGTATATGGTTTAGATACAAATAGTAAAAGGGTAGATAAAGTTAATCTCCGTATTTCTCCAGTAGAAGATAGACAAGCAGAACTAGACATAAAGAAAGTAAGAATAATGGCAACCACTGAAGATAGTGTTCTAAAAAAAAGCAAGTTCATAATTATGTGTGTCCCTACGCCAATTGACGAGAATAGAAAACCAGATTTAACTCCAGTCATAGAAGCCACTGAGATTATTCTAAAAAATCTTCAAAAGGGTCAGATTATAATCTTAGAGTCCACGGTAAACCCAGGTGTTTGTGAAGAGATAGTTCTACCAATATTAGAGAAAAGTGGTTTAAAGGGGGGAATTGATTTTGAATTAGTTCACTGTCCTGAAAGAATAGATCCTGGAAACCCAAAGTGGAATGTATATAATATAAGTAGAAATATTGGAGGGATTTCAAAGAAAGGCACAAGCATAGCAGCAAATTTTTATAGGTCATTTTTAAAAGCAAACATTAATGAGATGTCTTCTCTTAAAACTACAGAAGCAACAAAGATTGTTGAAAATATTTTCAGAGATGTAAATATAGCATATGTTAATGAGCTTGCTCAATCATTTGATAAATTAGGGATAGATGTTCACGAAGTTATCAATGGTGCTTCAAATAAACCCTTTTCATTTATGGCTCATTACCCAGGGTGTGGTGTAGGTGGACATTGTATTGCAGTAGACCCTTATTATTTAATTGATTATGCAGAGAAAAATGGATTTGACCATAAACTCCTCAAAGTAGCAAGAAACATAAACAATGGTATGCCTGCGTACACCGTAAAAAAACTTGTAGATGGCTTAAGAAATTTAGGTATAAACATAAAAGGAGCAAAAATAGGGTTACTTGGTTTATCTTACAAAGCAAATATTGGGGATATGAGAGAGAGTCCAGCATTAGAGATAAGAAAAGAGCTTTTAGAGTTAGGGGCAGAAGTATTCTGTTGTGATCCTTATTGCAATGGAGATGCACCAGCATTAATTGAAGATATTTTAAAAAATTGTGTTGGTGTAATACTAGCAACAAATCACAAACAATTTTTAAACTTAAAAGAGTGGGGAAATGTTAAAATTGTAATCGATGGAAGAAATTGTTTAGACAAGCCAAACATTGAATCTCAAGGAATAATATACGACGGGATCGGTAGAGGTTTTCCCAAAATAATAAGCAGGGAAATTGTAAATGAAATTTAAATTATTTAATCACTTAACTACTTTAATCATTATTATCCTATTGATCTTATTGATTGTAGGAAAAGCTTTCTTTTCAACATCGCCTAATAAGTTCATTCTTGTTTACGGAGTTACCATAACTTTTGTAGTATTATGTACTTTCGCAATAAGTCTCAGATACAAAGATCCAAGCGTAGTACTTAGAGAAAAAGGTTTAGATAAAAATATGGAAAAACCATTCATTTCATGCGTTCTTGCAGTAAGAAATGAAGATAAAATCATAGAAAAATGCATTTCATCACTAATAAACTCAGATTATAAAAATAAAGAAATTATAATTGTAAATGATGCAAGTACAGATAAAACAAAAAATATCTTAAAAAGTTATAATCATGTAGAAAATATCAAGATAATAAATCTTGATAAAAACGTAGGTAAGAAAAAAGCTATAGCAGAAGGACTAAAAATAGCAAAGGGAGAGATATTTGTTTTTACAGATAGCGATTGTATAATTGCTCTTGATGCAATAAGTAGAATAATTGAAATTTTGGTAAATAATGAAAGTATTGGAGCAGTAAGTGGGCATGGTAGGGCTTTAAACTCGAAGGAAAATTTATTGACAAAGGTTCAGGATTCATGGTATGAAACTCAATATTCTGTCAAAAAGGCATTTGAGAGCGTTTATGGTTCTGTGTGTTGTGTCTCTGGACCGCTGGCAGTATTTAGAAAATCAGCAGTCTATAATTATATCCCTGCATGGGTAAATGACTCATTTTTAGGAAGCGAGTTTAGATTTGCTACAGATAGACAACTAACTGGCTATATTTTAGGAAGTAAATATATAGGAGAAGTTTTAAAAAAGAAATATGCAGATTCTGAATTTTTAAAAATAAATTACCCTACAAAGATGTGGAAAGTTGTTTATTGTAAATCTGCAAAAGTTCTTACTGTAGTACCAAACACTTTCAAAAAATTAATAAGACAACATGTAAGATGGAAAAAATCATTCATTAGGAACTTATTCTTTACAGGAAAATTCTACTGGAGAAAAAATACTATTCCTGCGATAAGATTTTACTTAGGAGCAATATTTGTTTTTGCAGGACCATTTATTGCATTAAGACATTTAATTTATCTTCCTTTAACAGGAGAGATTTTATCCGGAGTTTACTATCTTTCAGGAATAATATTCATAGGAGCACTTTACGGATTTATGTATAAAATTGAAAATCCAGAATCTCACCTATGGGTATACCGCCCACTAATGGGCCTACTTTCCACATTAGTATTGTCTTGGTTAATTTTTTACTCAATGTTTACAATTAAAAAAATGGTGTGGCACAGATGATTGAACAAAAAAAGCATAAACGCATTAGTTTACAAATAACTTCGTTCTTATTTGTATTCATTATATTTTCAATAGTACTACTTGGATATTATGGTTCTGCTATAGCTGGAGAGAAAGAGAACCCTCGCTTCGTAAAAATAAATTATGATAAGCTTCAGAAAGAAGCAGATCTAATAGGAAATCCTAGTGCCTTAATAACTGAAAAAGCAGAAAGCGTTTTTGTATTAACATACCATGTAGTAAGCAAGAATGCTCCAAAAGACGATTACGAGATCTCCCATAACCAATTCAAAGAAAATATGTTTGCACTCAAGAGATTGGGATATCAAACTGTAAGTTTAGGGGATCTTTATCTTTTCTTGGATGGACAAAAAGAACTACCAGATAAATCATTTTTAATTACTTTTGATGATGGTGCAAAGACTTCTTTTTACAATGTAGATCCAATATTACAAGTTCTAAACTACACAGCAGTAATGTTCATTATTACAGCAAGTTCTTTAGAAGAATTACAAAGCCCATATTATCTTAATGAGAGCGAATTAATCAAAGTTCAAGCAACAGGAAGATGGGAACTTGAGTCTCATACCCATAAATCTCACTTTAAGTTCAAAACACAAGGCCATATAGAAGAAGTACCAGCTTTAACAAATAAACTGTGGTTTATAGAACAAAACCGTTCGGAAACAGATGAAGAGTTCTTTACAAGAGTAAGTGATGACTTAAAAAGAGCAAAAATGCTTTTAGAAACTAAATTGAATAAAGAAATTACTTCTTTTGCTCTTCCTTTTGGAGATTTTGGAGATAACAACAATTATGCTCAAGCACGTGACATAGTCAAAGATTTAACAACAAATATGCACAAAATGGTATTCTATCAATTTCCTATGAAGGGTAGACTTTACAAAGGAAATTATATACAAAAAGACCGGTCTAGCTATTTAGTAACAAGATTTGCCGCAGATTCTTTCCATACCCCGGAGAGTTTGTTAGAAAGAATAGACGGTTCAAGAACTATAAGTCTTCCATATGAAGAAGATTATCTAAACTATAATCGATGGCCAAGAATATCTGGACAAGCGAGTTTTAGAAACCAATCAATGATATTAACGCCTATTGAAGATTCTATATTCACCTATCTAGATGGTTCCTATTCATGGAAAGATTATCAATATTCAATTAGATTAGGGAACAATGGGGTATCAATAGTTAGTTTAATCTCAAGATTAGATTTAGAGAATAATTATGTATCTTGTCAGTATACTGATGAAAATTTAAGTTTAGTTGTTTTAGACAAAGGAGACTATAAGAGGTTAATTTCTAAAGAAATGCCTCAAAATATAACTCTTAGTGTAGACACTTATCTTTCAATGTCTGTTTCAGGACAAAATGTAAAGTGCTTCATAAACGGATATGAATTAATAAGCATGGAAGTTCCTAATGTGGCTTCAAATGGTGGAGTTGGACTAAAAGCAGAAAGATTCCTAAGTGAGAACAAAACTTTCATTTTCAAAGACATAACTATCAAAGGAATGAATTGATGGGTTACGACATAAGATTAAAAGTAAAAATCATTAAATTTTTTCAAACAGAGAGGATATCCTTAAGCCAAATTGCTCTAAAAGAAGATATTCCAAAACAAACAGTCTCTCGTTGGATTAAATTGTATAAAATGTTTGGTTACGGAGGATTGGAAAATAAAAAACCAGGAGTAAGGGAAGTTCCAATAGATCCAGGTTTTGAGACTTTAGTTCTCAATAAATGGAATAAAAATAAGAGAAGCCCATACAAAATGAGGAAAGACCTTCGAAAAGATTTAAAGAGAAATGGTTATGACATTTCACAAAGACAAATAAAAAAGATCTACAAGAAACATAAATTAACTAACTCATAACTTGAGTTTGCTTCTCACAAACTCAAACTTCTAAAACTACTAAAAAGGCACAAATGTAACATTAATGTGCCACTTAGCCTTAAATAACTATTTTTTTACGCCATTTTATGAAGAGGACAAGTTTAATCTTGTATATTGCCTTAAACTTAATTGCATTTATCTTACTTTCCAATCAAGCTTCGTCTTTAACGGTAAGCGCTTCTTCAAATGATGGAAATATTCCTCAAAATACCTTGGACGGGAATTTTTCTACAAGATGGTCTGCATTAGGTAGCGGACAATGGATAAGATATGACTTAGGAGAAGTAAAGTATGTATCAAATATAAGTATTGCTTTTTATCAAGGAAAGGTTAGAATGCAGAACTTTACAATTTCAGTATCAGTTAATGGGTCTACATGGCAAAAAGTATATTCAAACCTTAGCAGTGGAAATACTTTATCTCTTGAAAACTATCCAATTAATAGGACTGTAAAATATCTAAAGATAACTGGTTATGGGAATAGCGTCAATAACTGGAATAGTATCACAGAAGTTAAAATTAATCTCAAAAATAGTAGCACCGGAATAACAAATTCTAGTTTTCGGATACCTTCGAGCCTAATATCGACTTACTCTTCTTCTAATGATGGAAATATTCCTCAAAATACTCTGGACAATAATCTTTCAACAAGATGGAGTGCCCTTGGCTCTGGCCAGTCTATTACATATAATCTTCCCAATACATACTATATTAATTTTATAGATATTGCTTTTTATAAAGGGAATGAGAGAATCCAATCTCTTAATATTCAAAAATCCACCAATAATCAGACTTGGACAACTCTTTATTCTACTGAAAGTTCAGGAGTTTCTCTAGATTATCAAAGATTCAATTTTAATGCAAATGCAAAATATATTAGGATTATTGGTTTAGGTAACAGTGAGAATAATTGGAATTCTCTAACTGGAATAAGACTATTTAGCAATTCTACACAAACAAATAATCAGAACAACCAAACACCAAATAACTTCGATCAGTTTGGAGTAAAGAAGATTTACAATACAACTCAAAACGGAACGGAATGGTTTTCTAATTGGAATAGTAATGCTAGGAGTTTTTCAGGACAAGACCCTAATGACGATTGGTTTGATGCGGACCATGGTAATGCCAGATATTCTGTTGACGGTGAAGGGTTATTAAAAGTTTCAGGTTCGACTCCAAGAATGTATGTTCACGATCCAGCATTAAATAAAAGCTGGAGAAACGTAGAAATGACAGTATATGCTTTAAGAGTTAATGACTCAAATATTAACTGGGGTGGCATAGTTGGAGTAGCAAGAACCAATCACGGAACAACAGCTCCAGAATTACAAAATCTATGCGATACTAGAGGAATTGCTGGAAGAATGAGATATGACGGGAGAGTAGACTTTGAAAAAGAAACAAAACACCCATCATCAAAAGTAGTTGCAAGCCAGATTAAGTGGTCAGGTGGTCTTCCAAAAGATGTTTGGATAGGTTACAAATACATAGTTTATGATCTACCAAATGGAAATGTAAAAATGGAATTATATTTAGATGAAACTAATGGCCTTAATGGAGGAAATTGGACAAAAATAAGGGAATTTGAAGACACTGGAGAAAACTTTGGAACAAATGGTCAAGCGTGTGCTCCTGGAATAAACCCTGGTTTAAAACTTACGGCAGATAATTCAAGAGTGGGATCAGAATCAGGAAAGCCAAACATCGCAGTATATTTTCGAAGTGATGGTGTTGGAACTGATGGATTAATCTATAAGAAGATGAGCGTTAGAGAGATTATCTAATCTTTTAGGAAGTTATTGGTGTAAACAATATGTTATAAAAGGTAAACTTTTTAGAAAACATGTTACTATTCTTTTGCAACGAGACGTTTTGATTTAATATAATCATAAATTTCCTTTAATATGGTTTTGTCCATCTGTGACATATTCAAATCAAAGGTTTCCTCTATGTTTAATGTTGCTGGTTTGCCTTCTTTTACATCCATTTTTTTAACATCATTAATATCGCATAAGAACACATTTAATTCAACGAGGATATTATTTTCTTTAGCTTCATATTTGTATATTTTAAAGAATCTCAAACTTTTGATATCTTTTACCTCAAGGGTTAACTCTTCCATTACTTCCCTTTTTAATGCTTGGTCAACACTTTCGCCTTGCTCTAAACCGCCCCCAAAAAACCCATAATCCTTATCTACGGGTTTGTCTATGAACCCTTTTCTTCTTTGTAGAATAACTTCCATTTTATCGTTATAGGGAACAATTAAAGCAACTCTTCTTATCTTTAAACACTTCTCCAAATCTTCTTTCTTTAAAACTAGATATCTAAACTTGCCTTGCCTTAACTCATTGGAAAAACCGTATACTGGGCAGCAGACAATTACTTCATAACTAGCATCTTTGATTATCTGCATTGCTGGAATAAAATCGGCATCACCAGATATTAATATACAAACCTCACATTTCTTTTCTACCAGGGTTTTTCTAATCATTTCAGAAGCAATCATAACATCAATTCCTTTTTCTATTTTGATATTTAACTTCTTTATTTTCTTAAGTTTTCTTTCTTCAACAATTATCCCCTGTTTCCTAAGTCCATCTAAGAATCCCATGTGTTTATAGTAAATGTTTTCATCATCAGAAATATCTGGAACAGCATTGTAATATCTAATCTCTTTCAACTCTAATTGAAATTTATTACAAATAAACTCGGATAATCTCCTTAAATCTATTTTAGATGGTTTGTCAATTAATGATTTAGAATTGTGATAAAAATTACTTCCATCAATAAAAATAGTAGCTCTTCTTTTTTCCATAAAAATAGGTAAGCCCGGTATTATCTTGCGACCATACCGGGGATTTAATAATTATTAAAGAAGGATTTAGTATTTAAACTTTACTTTTTTTATTTTTTATTTGACTCTATGAGAATTTGAACTCCAAACTACTCGGCTTTTAGTATCTTCATTTAACAATATGCTACCATTTATATCATGTTCGTGTAAACAATAACTTAATTTATTCAACAGTCACAGACTTCGCAAGATTCTTAGGCCTATCAACATCTATTCCTTTTGAATCAGCTATAAAATAAGCAAACAATTGTAGAACAACCGAGTTAAGAATTATCGAAACTTCATCTAAACTTTTTGGTATCTTTATTATAGCATCTGCTATATTCTTCAAATTATCATCCTCTTCATTAATTACTGCTATAATTTTCCCTTTCCTTGCTTTTATCTCTTGCATATTACTTATTGTTTTTTCATAAGTTTTATCTTTAGGTGCAAAAAATATAACTGGAAAACCCTCACTAACTAATGCAATCGGTCCATGTTTAACCTCAGCAGCTGGATATCCCTCAGCGTGAATATAAGATATTTCCTTTAACTTCAAAGCACCTTCTAAAGCTATTGGATAATTAATCCCCCTACCAAGATAAAAGACACTCTTACTATTTGTTAAAATTTCAGCAGCCCTTTTTATAGAATTAGTGTTATTCAATATTTCTTCTATATAACTAGGGATCTTTTCAATTTCTTTTATTAATTCTAGATTATATTCTTTATTAGATTCATTTCTCAATTGTATGGATAAGAGGATTAATGCTAATATCTGAGATGTAAATGCCTTTGTACTTGCAACACTTATTTCAGGACCGGCATGTGAATATAAAATATGGTCAACTTCCCTAGCAATTGATGAACTCTCAACATTTACTATGCCTAAAGTATTTGCACCCTTAGACTTAGCTTCTCTTAAAGCAGCAAGAGTATCTGCAGTCTCTCCAGATTGAGAAATTAACACAACCAGGTCTTTATTATTTAATACTGGATTTCTATATCTAAATTCAGAAGCATAATCTACATCTACAACAATTCCAGTAGTTTTCTCAATTAGATATTTTCCTATAAGTGCAGAATGCCAGCTTGTACCGCACCCAATAAGAATAATTCTCCTCAATAAAGATTTATCTATCTTAATAGGCAATTCAACGGTGCCATTTTTCAAACCATTCTCTAATCCATTTCTTATTACTTGAGGCTGCTCATATATTTCTTTTATCATAAAATGTTTATATCCACCCTTATCTATATCTTCAGACTTCAAATTAACTTCTTCAATAACGGGTTTAACTTCCACCCCATTCAAATCTTTAATAATATAACTTGATTTTTCAATCTGGACAATCTCATTTTCTTTCAAATAAATAATTTTATTAGTGTATTTTATTAAAGCAGAAACATCTGAAGCCACTAGCATTTCTTTTTCACCCAAACCAATAATTAATGGAGAACCTCTTCTAGCTGAAATTATTTTATTTTCATTTTTATTTATTACAATAATTGCAAATGATCCATCCAATATTTTTAGTGTCTTTGTTACCGCACTCATCAAATTTCCATCATAAAATTTTTCTATTAAATGAGAAATAACTTCAGAATCAGTTTCAGAATTAAATTTATGCCCTTCATTTTTTAACCCCTCCTTTAATGAAGTATAATTCTCTATGATTCCATTGTGGACCATAGCAATCTCTCCATTACAATCAAAATGTGGATGAGCATTTATTTCATTAGGCTCCCCATGAGTAGCCCATCTAGTGTGTGCAATTCCAGATAACCCTTTTAACCCATTAAAATCTGGACTTTCAGATAAATTATTAACATAACCGCTTTTTTTTAATATGCTAATACTTTTTTCATTTTTTACACATAACCCTGCACTATCATAACCTCTATATTCCATTTTCTTTAAACCATCAATAAGCACGGGCGTTGCTTCTTTTTCTCCTATATAACCAATTATTCCACACATATGTTTCACTTACTCTTATTAATTAAAATTTGGAAATATATATGAGAGCAGTATTTCACTATACAACATAGTACTGCAAAATACCGCTTTGAAATATAAAGAAAGATTCCTAGTCTATTAAGATGGTGAGAATCAGTAAAATAAATGAGGATAAATGTCTATTTCTTGTGTAAAATGCAATTATGCAGTAACTGAACCATTATGTGCCCATTGTATTGTTAATGAAGTAAGAGTATGGTTTTATAAAAAAAATATAAAGCAAAAGATAATAAGGAGGATAAATCAAAAGATTAAAAATTTAGCCCAGGAAGTAGAATCTTTAGATTATGTAATCCCACCATTTAATGAAGGTGAAAATGAAAACAGGATGAAATGCATAAAATGTAATAAAGAAATGCATCTTATGTGCTTTTATTGCGTTAATAATGAAGCATCTAAAATAGTAAAAAGCAATTTAAAAAACAGTAATTTAAAAGAAAGTTTTGAAGAATCCTTTAACCCAGGGTTTTACGAATACAAGTTGAATTGAGAAAAAGTTTATTATCTCTTTGAAAATATATAATCTTAAATACCTTTTTAGCTATATTTATTGATGAGTCGAATTTATGGCGAAGAAGATAGTCAACAAGCGAGTCGAAATTATACTACAGAAGATCGCCAACTAGCAGGTAAAATTGGTTTATCTTTGGAGCTACCATATAAAATGAGTTTTGGAGAGATATTAAGAGATGTTATTGGAATAACGTCGGATCTCAGAGAAGAAGCACAAAGTGGGGCTCAAGAGTCTCTTGAATTAAAACTCAAAAAAAGAAGACTTGAAGAGTTATATCGTAGAGTAGACAATCTCGAGAGGCATTGGGCTGACAGATCCACACCGCGAATTGGCCCACCAAGAATTGGGCATAGTTAATATGTCAGAATTAGACGACAAAGCAAGAGGCGTACTTTCAGAATGGGCTTCACTTCAAGGACATAATAGGTGTTGGTTTTATGAAGAATATATTGTACCTCTTGCCAAAATATATGACTTATCTTTAGAGGGCATGACATTGATTCCAAGGACTCCAGATTTATTTCAAGAAGCATGTGCACGGTTTAGAAGAGAACAATATCATGAAAATCCACATACTTTTAAGCATACATGTACAAATGCAAGGGACCTTTTAGCATTATGGATAGATCAAAATGGGGGAAGAAAAATGTCTTATCATGATGAAATTTTAAGAGGCTTAGCCACAATGCTCAATGTAGAACTTCCTTCAAGACCAAATGTTTCTGAATCTGAATTAAGAGAGGGTTGTAATAGTTTTAGACTTAACTTATATGAAATCGGACTTTAAAAAATTCTAATAACTTAATATTGTCTTTGCCTATTTCTTGGTCTTTGAAAATTACTTCTTTCTCCACTAGAACCTTCACGCCTTGTATCTCCACTTCCACGAGAACCTCCAAATCTTCCTCTACTACCTCCACCAAAACGTCCTGAACTAGATCTTC
>Ga0209542_10010254_pt1 | contig 16956 bp, 19 predicted proteins | sample RifCSPhighO2_01_FD_184028 | JGI IMG/M metagenome (GOLD analysis project Ga0209542, IMG submission 184028) | Soil microbial communities from Rifle, Colorado - Rifle CSP2_plank highO2_0.1 (SPAdes) (version 2) | ecosystem: Environmental > Terrestrial > Deep subsurface > Rock core/Sediment ...
TATCAAACTTAGCAAACCATACAATTTTCTTGGATTTTGATACCCTATTTATTAAGTAGAATCCTGTTAAAACAGGTTCTAGTAGTTTCTACTTCATAAGGATCGGTTTAAAATCGGAGCTTCAGACAGCTTAGAAAAGAATATAAACAAAGAATTCAAACCCTATTTTATGAAGAAGCTTTATTTCGGATTAATCTTAATTTTTGTAATTTTTTTATTTGGATGCAGTAAAGATGTAGAGGAAACAACAAATAGCGCTGGTGGAATTTCTCAGACTGTAGATGTGAAGGTAAATGTAGAAGATAAAAAAGAGGTTAAAACAGAAGAGAAGAAAGAGACTTTTGAATTAACCACAGATAAAAAAAGATATAATTCTGGAAACAGCATTAAGCTTAGTTTTGCTAATAATTTTGATAAAGACCTTAAGGTAAGAACTGCTGATGGTATAAGTTTAATTAAAATTGAGGGAGATTCTAATATCCAATATGGAACTACGAAACTATTATGTGAATGTGATAAGCAATGTGAACCAAAAAAGAGCAGCTATGATGTTCCTAGTGGTGGAAATTTAGTTATACCTCTCCCATTTAACTTACAAACAGAAAGCTGTGTAAAGGGCCAGAAGGTAAGCAGGGATTTAGAAAAGGGAGTTTATAGAACAAAGATTGAATATTTGGACAGGGGAGAAACTGATATCTGGAGAGAGATTGAGTCTAATATTTTTATTGTTAGTTAGAAAGTTTAAGAAAAGCTTTTAAAAGTATGTTTTTGAACTATATATTATGGGCTATGAATTATTACTTTGTGAAAAACCAATAGCATGTAAGAAGATTGCAGAGGCTTTGGCAGATAATAAACCAAAGAAACTAATGCATGGGAAGATTCCTTATTATGAAATCACTATTAATGATAAGAAGGTTGTATTAGGCTCTGCTGTAGGTCATTTATTTTCTTTGAAGGAGAAAAATGGAAAGGGATGGAAATATCCTGTTTTTGATTATGAATGGCAACCAAAGTATCTAATTGATAAGGAGGCTATTAATACAAAGGATTTTATTGATACTTTAAGCTTTATTGCTAAAGAGGCCAGTAAGTTTACTGTTTGCACAGACTTTGATGAAGAGGGAAGCACACTAGGAAAAGAGATTGTTGAATATGTTTTTAAGAAAAAAGATGCGAGAAGGATGAAATTCAGCTCATTAACAAAAGAAGAACTACAAGAATCTTATAAAAACGCTTTACCACATTTAGACTGGGAACAAGTGCATGCTGGAGAGGCAAGACACGAAATGGATTTTTTATATGGTATTAATTCAAGCAGAGCATTAACCTTAGCAGTTAAAAGTGCTGGAACATTTCATATATTGTCTGCGGGAAGGGTTCAAGGACCTGCTTTAAAATTACTTATGGATCTTGAGAAAAAAATAAGAAAATTCAAACCAGAGCCTTATTGGGAGATTTCATTAAAAGGCTTGTTGAATAAAACCGAGATTGAGGCTTTTCATGTTAAAGGAAAGTTTAAAGATAAAAAAGAAGCTGATAAAATTGTAAATGCTACTAAAAATAGAAAGGCTTTTGTTGAAACAGTAACAAAAAAATCTATAAGCATAAACCCATCTTTTCCTTTTGATTTGACTTCATTGCAAATGGAGGCTTACAAATACTGCAACATAAGCCCAAAACAAACTTTAGCAGTGACTCAGAATTTATATGTAAGAGGTTATATCACCTATCCAAGAACTTCAAGCCAGAAATTACCGCCAGGGTTAAATATAAAAAAATTATTTACAAGCTTAAGCAGACAGGAAAAATATTCTAAAATTATTGAAAAATTAATTTCAAAATCGAACTTAAAAGCGAATGAAGGGCCAAAGTCTGATCCTGCGCATCCGTGTGTTCATCCTACGGGAGAAACTCCAAAAAATTTGAAAGGGAAAGATATACAGGTTTATGATTTAATTGTTAGGAGATTCTTAGCTTCTTTCAGTGATCAAGCAAAAAAAGAAAACATGAACCTTAAAATCGACTGCAATAAAGAAAAGTTTTCATTTTCATGCTCAAAAGTTCTTGAGAAGGGATGGATGGAAATTTATCATTTTGTTAAAAGCGATTCTACTGAGATACCTGGAGTTAAAGAAGGCGATGAAGTTAAAAATTCGAAAATTTTATTATATGCTAAAGAGACTCAACCACCAAAGAGATTTACTGCTGCTTCTATTATAAAAGAACTAGAAGAGAAAAATCTCGGAACAAAATCGACCAGAGCTTTGATCCTTGATACATTATATCAAAGGCATTACATACAGGAAAAATCTATTCAAGTTACAGACATAGGCGAGGCTGTTTGCGATACATTGGAAGAATATGTGCCTGAATTAGTATCTGAGAATTTAACAAGGCATTTTGAAGAAGAATTAGAACAAATAAGAGAAAATAAAAAGAAAAAAGAAGAGGTAGTTGATGAGGCTAAAGGTGTTTTAAAGAAAGTATTGAAAGTGTTTAAGTCAAGTGAGGAAAAAATAGGGAAAAAATTACTTAAAGCTGTTAAAGAAACTAGAGCTGAACAAGAGAATCTAGGCTTATGTCCTGAGTGTAAGAAAGGGGATTTAACAATAAGAAGAGGCAAGTTTGGAAGATTTGCTACATGCAATACTTATCCTAAATGCAAGATTACATTTTCTTTGCCTTCAAACGCATTGATATTACCCGCTAAAAAGTTATGTGAAACTTGTAATTATCCAATTATTAAAATAATTAAAAAGGCTTCAAGACCAAGAGAAACTTGCTTGAATAAGGAATGCAAGAGCAAGGAAGTCTCTAAAGAAATTCTTAAAAAATATGAAGGCAGGAAATGCCCTAAATGCCAGTCTGAATTAATTATAAGAAAATCCATTTATGGAAGTTTTTTAGCATGTCCTAAATATCCCCATTGTAGACATATAGAGAAGATTGAAGTTGAATGATTTTATTTCGAGGCTTTATAATTAGTGTAACCTATTGAACTATTTAGTTAGTTTTTTACGGACTCTTAAATAAGTTCTTAAGAAATAATTAACAAATTTATCTTCGCCACCTTGTAATGCTTTATAATATGCCCGCCTTTTTCTGTGTTCAATAATTAATATTGGATAACTATTATACCCAAGAATAAGATTCATTAATAACCTACCTACCCTTCCATTCCCATCACCAAAAGGATGAATCATCTCAAACCTGTAATGGGCTATTGCAGATAATTCAACAGGATTTAATTTAGACGAATTAATAAAAACAATTAACTTACTAATAAGTGTTTTTACTTCCTGCCAATCAGGAGCAATATAACTTCCTACACGAACTAAATATTTCCTGAATTTGCCCGCTAGATCTGGCTTTGTTTCGTGAAAAATATCTTTATGCCATCTTAATAAAAGTTCAGTTGTTATCTCTTCCCGTTTATCCAACATCTCCAAAAATACCTTAACATGCGCTTCTGTTTCCTTTATGTCACTTAGAGGCCTATTAGGAGCTATTTGGTGATGAATAATCTCTTTGGTCTCTTCAAGAGTTATTGTAGAGCCTTCAATAGAGTTAGTGTTGTATGTAAAAACAATCGCTATTTCCTCTTTCTCTTTTTCTTGAATTGATTTCGGCAATTTTCTCCATTCTCTCTGAAAATTATCCTTTATTTTTTCTAGTGTTTTGTATTTATCTTCTTTTGATTCCATTTTAAGTTTCTCTTTGATTTTTCGTAGGTTTTTAGGGATACTTTTACCCAAATATACTTCTTTAGTAATTACTTTATCTTTTTTTCTAAAGGAGCATTTTAGGTAAGAATAAACCTTATTTCCTTTCTTTCTTCTTATGATATTCACAATAATATATACACTTACATATATTTAAATATTACTATTTTTAATATATTTGTAAGTGTAAGTTATTTAAAGATAATTCCGTATTCTTCAATTTCCAAATTAGATTCGAACTCAAACGGCTTTTCTATTTTAATTCTTCTTGGCTTTATTTTTAACTGAATTAAGCAATCAGCCCAGGAGTTGACCATGTTGCCGCCAACGTTGTTTATTTTTTTGTCTGTTAAATTAGTATATACTTGATTTGTAAGTAATATTGGAACTTCTTTTGAAATCCTGTTTAATATTGAAAATTGTGTCCCAAGAACTTTGTTTGCCAATAACTGATTTTTCTTTAACTCTTTTCTGTAAAATATCCCTATAGTATCTATTACAATTAAACTGAAATTTTTAAATGTTCTTTCAATTGTCTGAACTGTTTTGTGCTGTTCAAAAAAGTTTTTTGGCTTAAATAAAACAAGATTTTTAAGCAATTCTTTATTGTTTTGAGTTAACTGCAGGAATCTTTCCAAAGAGAATCCATTTTCAGTATCTATAAACATTACTTTTTTGTTTTCGTTTAATAATTGTATAGCTGTTAGTTTAGCTAATGTAGTTTTACCTGAGGAAGCAGGACCATAGATTAATGTAGTTTTGTTATTGCATTTTTGAATTAATTCGTCTAATTGTTCGCAGCCCGTTTCCATAGGATTATAACATAATATCCCCTTAAAATACCTTTTGTAGGAAAACCTGGAAAAACTGATTAAAATTTTGTAAATACTACTAAAATTTGTAGAAAATCACTTTCCGATGAATTTTTTGCCATGCATGTAAGGAATTAAGACCTTAGGAACCTTAACAGTGCCGTCTTTTTGCTGGTAATTCTCTAATATAGCAACCATTGCTCTTGATGTTGCAAGCGCTGTATTATTTAATGTGTGTAAAACCCTTTTTTCTCCTTTTTTGTTGATGCATCTGATATTCAAGTCTCTTGCCTGATAATCTGTGCAGTTTGTCAAAGAGCCTAGTTCACCATATTGTTTCAATGTCGGCCTATATGCTTCTATATCACAGGTTTTAGCCTTCCAGTCTGCTGTATCGCCTGAGCACATTTCAAGAATTCTATGTGGAATATTTAATTTTTTAAATATCTCTTCTGTGTTTTTTAAAAGTTCTGCATAATATTTATAAGAATCTTCTGGTTTACAAAAAATAAATTGCTCTACTTTGTTAAATTGATGTGTTCTCCATAATCCTTTCTCATTAATGCCGTGAGAACCTATCTCTCTTCTGAAACACATACTGTAGGAAAAATATTTTTTAGGAAGATCTTTTTCACTTATAACTTCACCCTTGTGCATACCAAGAAGTGAATGTTCGCTTGTGCCTATCATATTTAGATTTTCATCTTTCAAAGCATAAATACTTTTGTCAAATTCTTCTGTGTTCATAGCAGCATCCAATACATCCCTGCAAATCATCAAAGGAGTTTCTATATAGATGTATTTTTTTTTCAACATAAAATCTATTGTAAATCTTATTAATGCCTGGTTAAGAATAGATAGATCACCTTTCAAATAATAAAAACCACGGCCTGCAACTCTTGCTGAGGCTTCAAAGTCGCCCCAGTTATTTTTTTCTATTAATTCAACATGTGTTAATAATTTAAATTTCTGCTTTGGAATTTTGCCCCATCTTTTAACTACAACATTTTCAGTAGCATCTTTGCCTTTTTTGACTGAAGAATGCAATATGTTTGGAATTGCCTTAAGGTTTTCATGTAATTTAGTTATTAGATCTACCTCTTCGAGCTCCAGCACCTTAATCCTTTCTGGAAGCTCTTTTATTTCAGCCACTAAATTTTTTATGTCTTTGCCTTCCTTTTTTAGCCTGTTTATATTTTCAGAGATAATATTGCGCTTATTTCTTAGATCATCCAAATCTTGCTTGGTTTTTTTCCATTTTGGATAAAAGCCTATAATAGCCTTAAGATTGCCAAGCTTGTATTCTTTATTTCTCTTTTTTATATCCTTTGCTATGGCTTCTTGATTATCTACAACGTATTTTAGGTCTAACATAGATTTTTAGAGTAAGATAGATTTTATAAAGATTATTAAGCTGTTAGTGAAAGAAAGATTTTCACCCCTACTTGAAAAGTAAAATTCAAAAAGAAACATTTAAATATCCATTTTATAGTATACATATTGAGGTGGGGGGGAGTTGTTAAATGAGCAAGAAACAAAAAGATATATTTGAAGTTTTCTTTCGAAGAAAACCAGCTATGATTTTAGTTGCATTAAATAAAGATATGCGAAGCAAATACGGCAGTGTTTTAGCAAAAGAAGTTGACTGCACTTATTCTCATGCCGTAAAGATATTGCAAGAGATGGAAAAAGCTAAGTTAGTTGTATTTGAGAAGCAGGGAAGGATAAAAACAATAAAGTTAACAGATTCTGGACAAAAGATAGCAGAACATATTGGAAGAATAAAAGATATTCTTTAGATTGTTGGAGAGTATATACTCTTCTTGTTTATTTTTAGTTAGAATCCATAATCTCTTCTTAATTTTTCCCATAAGGTTAACTGAATAGTTGATACCTTTTCTACTTTTTTGTCTACAAATGTTTGTTTTGTTTCTGTTCTTTGCTTTTCCCTTTGAAGGATTTTAACTATTTGTGTTTCTTTACCTGGAATAAATCTTGTTTTTTCTTCACAAGTCCATTTTTGTGTTATTGACAAAGGTCTTAATTTTATGTCTCTTCTTGAATCAAATGGAGTAACCCACATCATATCATTTTCTGCAGTATCTTTACATGGCTTATTTAAAACCTGCATTGTTATTTTATTAGGACACTCTACTTCTTTGCCATCAAAAAAGAAACATACTTCAAAAATTATTTTTAATCCTTCGTGCGTTCTCATAAAAGTTTCATAAAGATCTGCGTTACAAACCCTTGCTTTTTGGAGATATCTTCCTGTAGGGTTGGTGCCTGATGCAGGATTGCTTAAGTAACCGGTTCCTGTCCTGTAATCGTAAGCCATTTTTGATAAATCTCCGATGTATTCAACAGAAATATTAATATCTTTGTAGCCACATTCTTCATAAGCAACTGGCAATTGTTCTGTTATTGTTTCTCTTACTTCATAAGGCTCTGTGTAATTGATTGTAATTGTTTCTATTTTAGGCTCTTTAACTATTTCAATTTCTGTAATTTCATAAGGGACTTTAACCGTATTTAGGAAAAGGATGGCTATGACTATCATTGCTAGGAATATGTAAACTAATATTAACCACGAACTTAAACTAGTCGATGGAGCCCTATGTTTTATTACCATTTTACCTCTTTTCTATTTGAACATATATCTTAGGGTATATATAAAGTTTTGTTTTCTAAAATAAATGTAATTTCCAAAGATTTATAAACCCAATTCCTGTTGGATTGTTAAAGGAGTTTAGAGTCTAATGAGAAGAGAAAATAACGAAGGATTTAGAGAGGGTTTTAGAGGGGGAGGACCAAGACAAAGTTTTGCCCCTGTAAAAGTTGGTGAAGAAGTTGAAGTAACCATTGAAGGTGTTGGTGAAAAGGGTGATGGAATAGCAAAGATCAATAGATTTGTTATTTTTGTGCCTGGAGCCAAACAAGGTGAGACTGTAAAAGTCAGAATCACTAAGGTCTTCAGAAAGGTAGGCTTTGCAGAAGTTATCGGAAGCGAAGGATCAAGCCAACCAGCAGAAGAGACTGTGGAAGCTCAAGAAGAAACAACTGAAGAAGAAACCCAAGAGAATGTAGAAGAAGTTTAGGTCAATGTTGATTGGCTGTTTCTACTTTAGAATTTTAATTTTTTATTATTTTTTAATTTAATGTAATTGAAAGTATATTTTCTTTTACAGATTAATTTATAAATGATTTTAAATTTAGAATTTTTATGATTGATTTTGGACAGATTGCTCACGAATTATTATTGAAATTACCGCCTGAAACAGCTCATGCAATTGGAAAGATTGGAATGCGATGTGGACTTTTTGCGCCAGGAAGATATAAGGTTACTAATCCAGATGGATCTAATAGAACAAGATTATTCGATTTTGAGCTTGATAATCCATTTGGTTTAGCTGCTGGTTTTGACAAAAATGGTTGGCTTGTAGATAAAGTCCAAGAATATGGTTTTGGGTGGGATGAAGTTGGAAGTATAACTTGGGAAGGCGGGAAAGGAAATAAGAAACCAAGATTATTTCGCTTATGGGATGGGATGTCCCCAAGTAAAGATATGGGATGTTTATTAAATCGTATGGGTCTTAACGGAAATCCCGCTGATATTGTAATAGAACGTTTGAAGAGAGCAAAAAATCCATTTGCTGTAAATATTGCAAAGACACATAACCCCAAGATAATGGGAGATAAAGCTATTGAAGATATGTGTAAGACCTATAAATTGGTTACAGATGAGCTAGATTATAGTGGAAAGTTGATTTATGTTGCTATAAACATTAGCTGCCCAAATACTAGTGAAGGAAAAACCTTTGAAGACGATAAGTGTTTAGATAATCTCCTTTCAGCTCTAGAAGAGTGCGAAGGAGTAAGATCTAGACTGTTAAAATTGTCTCCCACATTAACCCAAGAGAAAGCAGAAAGAATTGTTGAAGTTGCTGACGATATGGTTGATGGATATATTTGTGGGAATACTAAACCTACAGATCATCCAAAATACGGCAAAGGAGGAGTAAGTGGTTGGCGAGTTAGAACAAATACCTTAGATCTTATAAAAATTATAAGAGCTTTAACAGATAAAGTCATTATTGGTTGTGGGGGAATAGAAACAGGAACGGATATTTTGGAAATGGAAGGTAACGGAGCTAATCTCTTCCAAGCTTTTAATGGGTTTGTGTTAGGTCTAGAACGGGGTCCAAGATTTGCTCATCGTGTATTAAATTTATATCATTACTTAAAAGCTAATCGAGAAAAAGAAGGAGTAAATCAAAATGTATATTGATATTCATGGTCATGCTAGGGATTTTAATCAGAGAAAAAAGGAAACAATTGCACATGTATTAGAGGTTTGCAGAGACATGGGAATAGATGCATTTTTTGATATGCCTAATACAGATCCGCCAGTTATGTGGGAAAGAGATGTCTTGGAAAGGTTAAGATTAGCAAAAGAAGCAAATGTTCCTGAGGTTTTTTATGGTATTTACATAGGGTTAACAAGCAATCCAGAACAAATAAAGGAAGCTGTTAGAGTAAAGAGAAAACATTTTCCACATGTTGTTGGTATGAAATTATATGCAGGACATTCTGTTGGAAAACTTGGAGTTATAGGTCTTGATGGGCAGGACTTAGTTTATACTGTTCTAGCTGAAGAGAATTATCTGGGGGTGTTAAGTGTCCATGCTGAACAAGAAGGATCATTAAAACTCGAATTATGGAATCCAAGTGAACCTATAACACATTGTTTTGCAAGACCTGCTGAATCTGAGGTTGAATCTGTAAAAGACCAATTATATTTAGCCCGTAGAACTAATTTCAGAGGAAAATTACATTTTGCACATTTATCTGTCCCTGAAGCTGTTGATTTAGTAGTTGCTGCTAAAAAAGAAGGTAAAGATGTTTCATGTGAGGTATGTCCTCATCATTTAATTTTTGATTGGAATATTATGAGGGGTGAAAAAGGTATCTGGTTTAAGGTTAATCCTCCTTTAAGGGAAGTTGGTGTTTCAACAAAAATGTTAGAATACTTAAGAGGGGGTTTAATTGATATAGTTGCTACGGATCATGCGCCTCATACAGAAGAAGATAAAACCTGCGGGAAGTTTATGTCTGGGATTGTTGGGTTACCTTACTGGCCGTTGTTTGAAGAGTATTTAAGAAGAAGTGATTTTACCGAAGCACAAATAAGAAGAGTAATGTTTGAAAATGCTGCAAAAAGATTCGGGATTGATGTTGAAAGAAGAGTTGTTAAAGTAAAAGACAGAAGAGGAGATTATCCTTTTAATTTTTATTCTGGGCTTGAACAACAACTCGGATTTAAATGGTAAACATAGATAAAGCAGTAAATAAATGCTTTTAAAGTTCTGATTTTAAAGCGATCAGATGGAAGAATACAATATATGGATAGAAAAATACAGGCCTAAAACCTTTGAAGATGTGTTGGGGCAGGAAGCAATTGTAAGGAAAGTAAAGGCTTTTGTTGAAACTAAGAGACTGCCTCATATGATATTTGCAGGGTCTCCTGGAACTGGAAAATCAAGTATAGCATTAGTAACTGCAAGAACTTTGTATGGAGAAACCTGGAGAGATAATTTTTTGGAGTTAAATTCTTCTGACAGCAGAGGCATAGATACTATAAGGGGGGAAGTTAAAAACTTTGCAAGAACCAAGCCAATTGGAAATTTTCCATATAAAATAATCTTCTTAGATGAGAGTGATGCTTTAACAAGAGAAGCACAGCAGTCTTTAAGAAGAACGATGGAAACTTTTTCTAATTCATGTAGATTTATTTTATCAGTTAATTTTTCAAGCAAAATTATTGAACCTATCCAAAGCCGCTGTGTTGTGTTTAGGTTTAAACCTTTGAATGAAGATGCTGTTGTAAGGGTTATAAACAAAATATGTGAAAATGAAAATTTAAAAATTAAAGAGGATATAGTAAATACTATTGTCAAGATTGCTGATGGAGATGTAAGAAATGCAACAAATATATTACAAAGCGCTGCTGCTTTGGGAAAAGATATAACTGAAGAGAGTATCTTTGAAGCTACGAGCTATGCAAACCCAAAAGAGATTATTGACATTTTAAATTTAGCGGTAAGTGGAAATTTCCTAAAATCAAGGGAATTATTGTTGAACTTAATGCTGAAGGAAGGAATTGATGGATTAGAAATAATAAGACAATTACAAAAAACAATTTTTGACCTTGAACTTGATGAAAAAACGAAACTTAAAATGATTGAGAAATGCGGTGAAGTAGAATTCAGATTAGTTGAAGGAAGTGATGCTTTTATACAGTTGCAAAGCCTGATTGCAAGCTTTTCAAAATTAAATGAGGCATAAAAATGTTTGACAGCTTAGTTGGAAGTTTGAATGAGATTCCCCAAAGAGAAACAGTTTCATTAAGAAGTTTTGTTAAAAATCCAAATAAAAAGGCATTAATGATAATAGGCAAAAGCGGGACTGGGAAGACAATTTCTGCTTATAAGGTTGCCCAGGAGATAGGTTATGATGTGTATGAATTAAACGCCAGCGATTTTAGGGATGAAGAAAGCATTAAAAATTCTGTTGGAAAAGCGTGTAAAGAGGGAAGCTTATTTGGCGGAAGAGTAATATTAATTGATGATGTAGAAGGAATGTCTGGTAAGGAAGACAGAGGGGGAGTAGGTGCATTAGCAGAGATAATTCCTGAAAGCAGATGGCCGATTATAATCACTGCTACTGACGGAAATGAAATATATGAGAAAAAATTTTCTACCTTAAGAAAGAAATGCAAGATTATTAAATTTAATGCTGTTGGTGTGTTTGAGATGTTCAATATTTTAAAAAGAGTAAAAGAGAGAAATAAATTAAATTTAACTGATGAAGACTTAAAAGAGATTGCAAGAAGAAGCGGGGGAGATGTGAGGGCGGCTTTGAATGATTTGTTTGGTTTTGCTGCTGACGGGAATTTTGATGGAATAAGTTACAGAGACAGTCAAGATACTATATTTAATGTGATGAGGGTTTTGTTTAAAAGTTTAGACAGGAGAAATATAGAAGAAGCATTTAATAATTTAGATATAGACTTGAGAGAAGTTCCTTTATGGATTGAAGAAAACTTACCTTTAGAGTATAAAGGGAATGAATTGAACAATGCTTTTGAAGCTATGAGCAAGGCAGATGTTTTTCAGGGGAGGATAAGAAGACAACAGTATTACAGATTTCTGGTTTATACAAAAATTTTATTGAGCCATGGTGTTGCGTTTAGCAAAAATAGGAAAAGTGATGGATATGTTAGCTATAAAAGAGGCGAGAGATTATTAAAGATGTGGATTATGAAAAATAAGTATAGAGCAAAATACGAGATGGCTGAAGAGTTAAGCAAATATTTACACTGTTCGAAAAAGAAGGTTATGAAGGAAGTTTTACCTTTTTTTGATGTAAAAAGCTTTAAAAGGGATTAAAATTTAGTAGAAAGATGAAAATAAGCGAATTAAAGGAAAAACAAGGCAATGTAGAAGTTGAGGCTGAAATAAAGAGTTTGGGTGAGGTCAGGGAATTCAATAAATTTGGAAAGACAGGGAGAGTAGCTAATGTTGTTATTTCTGATGATTCCGGGGATATTAAACTGACTTTATGGAACGATGATATTGACAATGCTAAGGTAGGTGGCAAGGTAAAAATAACAAATGGCTTTGTGAATGTTTTTCAGGGCGAGAAGCAGTTAACAGCTGGGAAGTTTGGCAAGGTTGAATTTGTTGTAGAAAGTGAAAAGCCTGTAAAAGTAAGTAAAAAAGCGAAAGAATAGTGTTTCTGTTGTAACCTTATAGTAACGAAAAGTTTATAAACTCTCTTTAATGTTATTGATTTATGATAAACAGAAGGGGAGTTTTAGAATTATTAGTTGCTGGCGGAGCTGCCTTAATTTTTGGTAAATCAGAGGCTTTAGCTAGTGAGCAAAATGTTCCTGTTTTTGAGAATTATGAAGCCAATACTTTTAAAATGCATGATGAAAGAATAAAGAAAAACGTTGATTTTTGGAATGAAAAATTTAGAGATGTAAACGGGTATCAACCATTAGATTATGCAACTATCAAAAGAATGATTTTAGTAGAGGCTGGTGGAGATCCAAATAATGCATGGTTACATAACCCTATGCAGATTGGAAATGGAGAAGATCCGGGCTTGGGGGTTTTACAAAGAGGGGAAGAAAATACCAAGGTATTAGGGGATTTTTCAAGAATTAAAAATGTAAAGCCTGCACTCAGAAAAAATGGAAAATGGGATTATAGCCAAACTGGAATGAATTCTGACTTAAGTTTATTTGCAGGGTTAGGTTGGTTAATTCACAAAGCAGCTATTTATGATGTAAGAGCTGTAGAAGAAGGGAATGTTTTGGAATACACTATACAAAAAAGTGATAATTATGCAAAAATATCAGGCAAACTAGGAACAACTGTGCATACATTAATGAAGTCTAATAAAGGAACTGATCCAAGGCAATTAAAGATTGGTCAAGTTGTTAAATATAGAAAAGCAAAAGAAGAGATTTACATTTCTGGATGGAGAAGCTGGGATGATGCTTTAAAAAGATATAATGGTGGTGGTGACAAGAATTACTTAAATAAGATTAAAGCATTAAAACCCCAAGGTTAACAGTTATGTTCAAATATATTCTTTTCTCCTTCACAATAAATAAATATTGGTTTTCTTATTGAAGATTATGGTGTTATACTGGTCTGCTTCTGAAATTGGTTCTGCAAATTATTGTTTGATGAGGCATTATCTGGAATACGGGCTTAAGATTAAACCGAGGCTTAGCATGTATGAAAAAGGGACTGTTATTCATAGATTAATCGAAAATTTTTGGGACTGGAAAGATAATATTTTAGGTAAAAAATATAAAAACAAAACACCAGAAGAATTTGCAAAATATGCTAAGGGAGTATGGATAGGGCATTTTATGGCGTCTGAGAAGTCAAAAAGAAAAAATGCTAAACCTATTATCTGGAATTCTAAAGAAGAAAAATGGATTATTGCATGGCAGATTGAAAACATTGCACCTTTGTTGTATGAACAATTATCAAAAGATGGAAGGCCATTATTTAGTGAGAAAACATTTGATTTTAGTTTTGAAATAGCAGTTAATGATAAGAAACGGATTATTGGTTTTGATGGGGTGGTTGATGAGGTAAGGATAAGAGAGGGCATTCCAGTTATAAGGGATTACAAAACAGGAAACATGAGATTTGGAGATATGTCATTAGGGCATGACCCCCAGCCAACATTTTACTGGCTGGCTTTGTCTGCAATGGCTTATAACAACAAAGAATTTGCTGAATTAGTTGGATTAGCAGATGAGGCTCCAACTTTGATGGGACATCCGAAATTTTTAAGCGAAAGAGTGCGGTTTGAATATTGCCTTATAAAAGACCCAAAGAAAGATGAAGATGGAAATATGCACTCTGCTGAAATAAAATTTGAAGCTGTAAAAAGGACTGATGATAATTTTTTTGAATTAATTAAAAATTTATTGGGTGTTGGAGAAAGGATTTCAACAAGGAACGTATATCCTGAAAGGGGAAAGAAATGTGATTATTGCCCTGTTAGAAAAGACTGTGAGGAACATGAAAGACCTGATCTAAGTAAACCACGACAACAAACATTATTTAATATTATAAACCCCCCAAGAGTTACTAAGGAGATTACTGTTGGAAAAGTAAAACAAAGAAGATTTGACTGGGCTGCTGCGAAAAAAAAGGCTGAGAAAATTAATTAAAATCAAATAAGTCCTTAGAATTTGAAATTTCTTTTACGAATCTTTCTTCAGGCTTAAAAACATAAGTGTTAAACTCATCAAAATAACCACACCTAAATCTTTCTAATGGAATATTTGTTCTTCTTGAAAGCATTAAGGCATAGAAATAAACCTGTGTTGAAGCAAATTCCTCTTCTTCAGCATTTGGTTTAAAATCCCAAACCCATACTAAACCGTCATCTATTTTTAATAAATCAATATGCCCTGTTAAGGCTTCTTTTGAATTGAAGACTTTTTCATAATCATTAATTTCATTTGAATACAGCCAGAGAGGAACTTCCATTGCAATTGTGTTTTTATCATTTTCCAACATGAACATCTGAACCTTTGAATGGGCTGTTCTGAAAAAGTTATTGTATTTTTCCAAAGATTCTTTTGCTAATAATGAGATTTCATGATTTTTTATTTCTGTTAATTTTAAATTGTTAAATTGTATTTTTAACTGGCTGCTTCTTGGACCTGAATTAAATAAATTATTCGGACAGTTATCAAATGCTGAAAGAAGAAAAGATTTTAAATTACTTAATCCATTATTACATAAGCTTTCTATTTTACTTAAATTAATTCCGTAAATATAAGATCCTCCTTTATGGGGAAGCGCTTTCTGCTTTAAAATGAATATCACCTCTTTCTAAATTTTAATCTTCTTGCCTTATGTCCCTTGATTCTCTTTTTATTAGATATCTTGACTGGTTGTCCATGTCAACAAATTCATCTGCTTCTTCTTTTAATCTTGATGAGCATGATTTACCAAAAGCCATTACTTCTACCCTGCAACCTAGAGCTCTTTGTAAATGCTGGACTAATGGAATGTAATCGCCATCACCTGAAATCAAAACAATTGTGTCTAACCTATGGGCTAATTCTATAGTGTCCATAGCAATACCAACATCCCAGTCTCCTTTTTTGAAACCACCTATGAATATCTGCAAATCTTTGGCTTTAACTTCAAAGCCTATGTTTTCTAATGCGCCGAAAAAGGTATGTTCTTCAGAAACATCTGCCTTAATAACGTAGGTTATTGCTCTTACTAATTTCCTACCATTAACTGCTACTTTTAAAAGCTCTTTAAAGTTTATTTTAGCTTTATAGATATTTCTTGCTGAGTAATAGAGATTTTGAACATCAACAAATACACCTACTCTTTGCTCTTTTGGTTGTCTCATCTTTAAATGTTGAGATTAAAGGATTATAAAGGTTGCGGATTTGAAAAATTAAGATTTATGCTACTGCCACTTTATCTAAAAGAGTAGGCCATCTTGCTATTTGTTCTGCAAGCTCGTTCTGCATTTTATACCAATTCGCTTCATCAGAACCTTCATTTTTTCTTGCTGCCCATCTACGCATATATTCTTTGAAAACTAGAAGGTAGTCTCTTTCAGCTAATTGGGGATTTATTTTTGTATGTTCTTCATCTAAATAGAGTGGATTTGAATATTCTGGATGCATAAATTCTGGAGCTTGGCTTGTTGGGTCTACATTACCTACATCATACCACATTTGACGGTTCGTTAGGATAAATGTTAAGACTCTTTTTGCTGGTGTTGGACACAAAGGGGCTCTTGGATAATTTCTATTCTCTTGCGAATCTTTTGCTAATCTGTCACATAATCCTTGAATATCTGAAGTTATACCTGATAATCTTCCATTGTCAAAATTATATGCCGAAAGCGTCAAAGATAAGATGTCTACTACCATGAATAACTTAAAGGCATAGTGTTTTTAAATATTTATATAAAGAAGTATATACATTTACATGCCTAATTTTTCTTTAGCACTAGTTAAAACATAGAAATAATTTTATACAATAAAAATCTCGGAAAATTGATGAAACTAACAGAATATGAAAATTTTTATCATGTAGATATTTCTACACAAATTGACAATAAATGGAAAAACGACTCTGTTCTTGCGATTGTAAAAGGTTCAGAAAGATACTCGATTAAAATAAAAGCAAGAGACAAGGAAGAGATAAAACGAAGATTCATTATAGGCAACAAAGGTAGATCTGAGAAAAGGCATAATAAAAAAATTGTTGCAATTGTTTATTCTTACTTGCTTTACAAGTCTTTATCCAACTTCAAGGAGGCAAATCCATTGCTTTTATGTAGAGACGTAAGACCTGAAAGGGCGGTAATGCACTTCTTAAGGAGAATAGCCCGTTTTCTAGGAAACCCATCTATTTTGAACAGAGAGATAAAATTTAGGAAGAAGGTAGAATTTGAAACCGAAGAAAAATTGCCTAAATCTTTGGCAGGAAAATATGCTAAAAAAGTTTATCAAGGCAAGATAGAATCAGTTAAGATAATTGATAAGCATGAAACAGGGGAGTTAATAGAGATTATAGGAAAAATAAGTTAAGGATTGGGACAATGAATTTGCCCCCAAAGCCCGGCAAGGTCCTACCGCTTTCGCTCGGACCGGATCACGGGTATCCTTGATACATCCTTGTTTGAGGAGTATTTATAATTTTCGGTTTTGCTTTTTGATTGTAGTATCCCGAAATTATTGCACCCCTATTTTTTAAGATACCGAGAAGATTTAACCTACAAATTCAATAATAGGAAGGAGCTTGTTTCCTTCCTTTTAATGGTCAAACTGAAGGAAAAGAAACTAC
>Ga0209542_10010255_pt1 | contig 16956 bp, 20 predicted proteins | sample RifCSPhighO2_01_FD_184028 | JGI IMG/M metagenome (GOLD analysis project Ga0209542, IMG submission 184028) | Soil microbial communities from Rifle, Colorado - Rifle CSP2_plank highO2_0.1 (SPAdes) (version 2) | ecosystem: Environmental > Terrestrial > Deep subsurface > Rock core/Sediment ...
TAATCCCTTATTTTAGAGATTATATTTATAGAGATCTAACACCGATTTATGGAGAACAAAGATAGATATGCTCATCTTCGTTTGATGATGGATTGTTTTAGGAAAGTCAAAGACTACACCAAAGAAATGTCGTATGAAGCTTTTCTTCTTGATAGTAAAACCCAAAGTGCAGTCATTATGCAATTGCAGGTAATTGGAGAACTAAGTAAAAAAATTCTTGATGATACAAAGAGTCAGATAGATATACCATGGAAACAAATTGCTGGAATGAGAGATGTCGTGTCTCATGATTACTTTAATCTGGATATTAAATTTGTATGGGATACAGCAATGAAAAGTGTGCCAGAAGCGGAATCAGAAATAGGAAAATATTTGAAAGAATTTAATACACTATAACTCACATTTATTACAAAAAATATTGTAAAATAAGGCTATTTTGCCAAATACATTGCTTTTTTATGCATTTGGGTGTATAATATGGGATAGAGTGCAGGAGGGCCTTAAGACTCAAATCAAAACCTGCACATTCGTTGAAAGGGAGATTCAGACCATGTCGCAAGATATGCTCGTCTCTGTGTTTCAGGCTGTAGAGGCAGTACCAACTGACCATCTCGGCCTTATCAAGGATTTTGCCCATAAGCTCTCTGGAAACCGGAATACCAAGTGGGCACAACAAGGCGCATTGTTTTTGCGCCAAGAAGCGTGTTGGAAAGAGCCGTTCGCCGAGCTGGGTGATATCGTGATTCTCGAGGTGAACTACGACTTGTCGCTCGAAGAGATGGTTGCCGCTGGCCACTACGACTGGAAGAATGGCGACATCAACGCAAAGCGGTTCCCTCTCGCTGGGAAAGGTGTCCTGTGGTATGAGGCTCGTTACTTCCATTTTGACCGCAACATTTCTTCCGAAGCCGCCAATAAGGCGATCATGGAAGAAGACGTGGCCAATCCGTGGATGTCGGCGCCGATTGAGCACCTGCTCACTTTTGGTGCCAGATTTCCCGAAGAGCAAAGGAAGCACCCAATCGTAGGTCTTGGTTCCTCGGCACGGGTGCGCGGCTATCGGGACGTCCCTTGCCTCTGCGAGTATGACTCGCGGCACGAGCTGAACCTCGGGTGGTGGGATGGTGGCTGGGCTCCTGACTGCCGTTTCCTCGCTGTCCGCAAGGTCTCTGTTCCTCAAGTCTGAAACCTTGCTCTTTGAGACTTGGACACTTTGTCCCTTGCCCCGCATCGTCGTGCAAACGAAGGTGCGGGGTTTTTGCTACAATGAAAATAGCAGGTGAGAAATCTAAGGTTACGGCTTTGGGTAATCTGCTCGCAACCTTTGTGATCGGAATGGGGAAGGTTAAGGTTTTCCCCAGAGTGTCGCAAATGTTCCTAAAAAAAGAGACAAGTTGGTGCAGAATACTAGGTAATGTATTAATATTGCGAATACGATTCAACTTCAAATTCACTCAACCTCATTGGTTGATAGACAAGGAGTGGTGACCCTGAAAGTATTCTGCATAAAGTTCCTCGGCACAGGTGAACGGCAATCGGAACGTCCCTTACCTCAACGAGTATGACTCGAAGCACAAGCTGAACCTCAATTGGTGGGATGATGACTGGAATCCTAACTACCGTTTCCTCGCTGTCCGCTACTTTCCTCATTTCTCTCCCGTTATCAGCGGGGGAGTTTTGTTTTCAATGTGGCGTTTCCAGCCTCCAAGCATACTACCTACCCCGGACAGTTTTTCGGATAATTGAATATATTTGTTGGAATCCAAAGCTTTAATTTCCCAAGCTAATTGAATTAAAAGTTTTAGTAAATCAACTCTAGATATACCCCTATCAATAAGTGGGATTTTTGTATTTGTGTTTGAATAACTGGCTAGAAAGCACGACTCTATCGCCTCAAGAAAAATAGTGTCTATTTTGGACCCAAGCGTAAAACGATTGGCTTTGGGAAAGTCATTCAGATATGTCTGCCAAGTTCCATAAGTATCTTTCAATTGCGACACCACAGCGACTAATTTTGGTTGCAAGAGATGCGGGGGGGGGGGTTCATAGTTGGATTTTTTTAATTATAATAATTTTAATGAAAAAACTAATGCTTGAATATGAAGATATGATTTCTTTAGAAAATTTACTAGGTGCTTGGGAAGAATTTATCAGAGGCAAGAGAAAAAGGGAAGATGTCCAAAAGTTCCAGTATTATTTATCTGATAATATACTTAATTTACAAAGAGAACTCAAGCAAAAAGTCTACCATCATAAAAGATATTATGCTTTCAATATTTCTGATCCTAAACCTAGAAATATACACAAAGCGAGTGTGGAAGATAGGGTTGTTCACAGGGCTATTTATAGAAAACTTTACCTGTACTTCGATTCAAGGTTGATCTTTGATGCGTACTCTTGTCGTGAGTACAAAGGTACTCACCGAGCTCTAAACAGATTCAGGGATTTTGGTAGAAAGGTATCTAAAAATCATACTAAAACATGCTGGGTACTAAAATGTGATATTCGCAAGTTCTTTGCCTCTGTTGATCAAACTATTCTTCTCAATATTTTAAGAAAGCATATTACTGACACAGACATACTCTGGCTCCTGGAAAGAATCATCACCAGTTTCCACTCTACCAAACAAGGCACAGGTCTCCCACTCGGCAACCTCACCTCTCAACTCCTAGTCAATATATACATGAATGAGTTTGATCAGTGGATGAAGCACCAAATGAAAGTGAAATACTATATTAGATATGCAGATGACTTTGTCATATTAAGCCAAGACAAAGACTATCTACTAGAACTCACACCTAAGATCGCTGATTTCCTAGAAGAAAACCTAAAACTGCAACTGCATCCAAACAAAGTATTTATAAAGACTTTCAGTTCAGGAGTTGATTTCTTGGGTTGGGTGCATTTTGAGGATCATAGAGTACTCCGGACTGCTACCAAAAAGAAAATGTTTAGGAATTTGAAAGAGAAAGAAAGAGAAAAGAGAGAAGACTCGGTGGCTTCGTATTTGGGGATGTTGGAGTGGGGGAATGGGTATAAATTGGGAGGTATGGTATCAACACTCTCGGCTACTTGATTCTTGGGGCTCTGGTATAATTTGAGTATGGCAGATGAAGCGGAGAAAAAATTAAAGATAATTATCGTGGATGACGATGATTTTTTGGTAGATATGTATGCTACCAAGTTTGGAGCCAGCGGGGCAGAAGTGGTGGCCTGCAAGTCTGGCGCAAGCTTGTTTGAGAAGCTTGGGGCCGGAGAGCAAGCTGACCTCATACTTCTTGATATCGTTATCCCCCAGATGAATGGTCTCGAGATACTGAAGCATTTGGGTGAAAAAAATATGGCAGAAGGAGTGCCGATCGTCATGCTCACTAATCAAAACGATGAAAAAGATGTGGCCTTAGCCCAAAGTTTAGGCGTGGCTGGCTATATAGTGAAATCTTCAGCCACTCCGTCAGAAGTAGTAGAGGAAGCTCTGAAAGTTATCAAAGAAAATAAAAAAACATGAGCATAAGTGAGCTCGATACATTGATTGATTTGGTGATCAAGGAAAACGCTTCAGATCTGCATTTATCGGAAGATAGGGTACCTTTGTTGCGCATTGGGGGTCAGCTGGTACCACTCTCAAAGCACGAAAAGCTCTCTCGTCCTATAATGGAGAAAATCTTGGACGGTTTACTTTCACCTATGAAGAAAAAAAGTTTCGAGACTATTCAGAGTGCTGACTTCGCCTATACTTATAAAACCGAGCGTTTTCGAAGTCATCTCTTCCTAGACCGCCAAAAGATTTGCATCGCTTTTCGCCATATTGCCAAAAAAGTCCCAACTCTTTCGGAGCTCAACTTGCCGGATGCCCTTGCTAGTTTTGCACACCTGAAGTCAGGTTTCTTTTTGGTTGTTGGTCCAACTGGCCACGGCAAATCCACTACTCTAGCGAGTCTGGTTCAAATGATAAATGAGGAACGATTAGAAAATATTATTACTATTGAAGATCCGATCGAATACATTTTTGTTCCCCAAAAATCAGTCATCCATCAGCGAGAGGTGGGCACTGACACACCAAGCTTCGCCTCTGCTCTCCATGATTCCTTCCGAGCTGATGTCAACGTCATCATGGTTGGCGAAATGCGTGACCAGGACACTATCTCAACGGCAGTTACCGCAGCCGAAACAGGCCACTTAGTCTTTTCAACTCTGCATACTAACACGGCAGCTCAGACGATAGAACGTATCATCGACTCTTTCCCTTCTCATCAGCAAAATCAAATTCGTATTCAGCTCGCATCGTCTCTTTCCGGTATCTTTTCTCAGAGGCTAGTACCAAAGATTTCAGGCGGTTTGGTACCTATTTTTGAACTCTTGATCAATAATGTAGCGGTAGCCAACCTTATTCGCGACAATCGTACCCACGAAATCAATACAGTTATCGAGACCGGCACTGATGCTGGCATGATCGACTTCAATCGTTGTTTGGCTGATCGAGTGCGCACAGGCTTAGTTAGTGTAGAAAGTGCCTATCTCTATTCACGTGACCCACGCTCGCTAGAAAAGCTTCTCTAATCTTTTTATGTTATTTCTCTATAAAGCAATCAACAGAAGCGGTGTTACCGAAGAGGGCGAGATTGACTCGTTTAGCCAAGATGCCGCTATCACAAGTCTCCAACGCCGAGAGTTGATCATCTCCTCTATCAAACCCAAAGAAGCTGATGACGATATTTTTCACAAAATTCCTTTTTTCAATAAAGTTTCGAACAAGGATGTGGTCATCCTCTCAAGGCAAATGTCCACACTCTTTGAATCCAAAGTCTCGGCCTTGCGCATCTTTAAGTTGATTGCTACGGAGGCCGAAAATCTGACTCTACGTACTCATATGCTCGAGATCGTGAATGATTTGCAGGGTGGTGTCTCGATCTCCTCAGCACTCGGCAAACACCCAGATATCTTTTCTGATTTTTATGTCAATATGGTTCGAGCGGGGGAGGAATCTGGTCATATTGACGAGTCCTTCGCATATCTAGCGGACTACCTCGATCGAACTTACGAGGTCTCTTCTAAAGCAAAAAACGCACTCATTTACCCAGCTTTCGTTATCTTCACTTTTTTGGCAGTTATGATCTTGATGTTTACGGTTATCATTCCAAAAATTGGGCTTATTATAAAGGAATCTGCTCAAGAAGTGCCATTTTACACTAAAGCTGTTTTTGCAGTCAGCGATTTCTTTGTTAACAATTGGATTTTCTTGATCTTTGCAATTATAGCTGGGATAGTTGGGTTGGTCTGGTATAGTAGGACTGCTGAAGGTAGGCGTTGGATTTCCAATGCTCGGCTCTATATACCATATGTCGGTGATCTTTATCGCAAGCTCTATCTCTCGCGCTTTTCAGACAACATGTCGACTATGGTACTCTCTGGCATCCCCATGCTCAAGGCAATCGAGATCACCTCTTCTGTTATCGATAACGAAGTTTACAAAGAAGTTTTGAATGAAGCATTGATCGAAGTCAAATCAGGGAGCCCACTCTCGGGGGCTCTCTCTGGTCACCGGGAAATCCCAAGTATGTTGACCCAAATGATCAAGGTGGGCGAGGAATCCGGAGAGCTTGGTAATATTTTGAAAACCATGTCAAAATTTTATCAACGTGAGGTTATGAACGCTGTAGATACCTTGGTTGGTTTGATCGAACCGGTTATGATAGTGGCATTGGGGGTTGGGGTTGGAGTGCTTCTGGCGTCAGTGCTGATGCCGATTTATAATATAGCCTCATCAGTATCATGATTAAAATTTTTAATTCTCGGAAAGGTTTTTCTCTAGTTGAGCTTCTGATTGTGATCACTATTATTGGAATACTCTCTACTATTGTGCTCTCCAGCCTCTCCAACTCTCGATCCAAAGCTTATGATACCAAGGTGAAGGAACAGCTTTCTAGCTTTCGTACTTCGGCTGAAATATATTTTACAAACCAGTCACCAACCAGTTATGCACCAGTGGTCAACTCTTGTACCAACGGCATATTTGCCGATCTTCAAGATGTAAACGCTTCTCCCGGACTTTATTTGACGGTGGCCAATTTACCACCAAATACCCAAGTAGTTTGTAGCGCCAGTGACTCAGCTTATGCTGTCAAAGCTACTCTATACTCTGGCAACGCTTATTGGTGTGTTGACTCTCTAGGTACTTCCAAATCAATTATTGGTGCTATTGGCGCTCCGGTGACTGCCTGCCCATAGGGCTTATCCACATACCTCCCATTTAAATTATTTGAATTGTTTATAATTAGACCCAAGCTTGTATGGAGCCTGTCAAATCAAGAGGTCGATCGCGGCTCAAGCTTCTCTCTCGAGAGAGTATTAATTAATTTCAATTTAACAAATCATGTCCACATTAAAGAATAAAAAAGGTTTTACCCTCATCGAACTGTTGGTGGTTATCGCTATTATTGGTATTTTGTCTTCAGTTGTTCTCGCTTCGCTTAACACAGCTCGAGGTAGGGGTAATGACGCTAAAGTAAAATCGCAACTTTCAGGGTTAAGGGCTTCTGCAGAATTGTACTATGACACCAACGGCAACTATGGAGCAGCTGCTTCTGATCTATGTACCGCAGCTTTCTTCGCTGATACTGCTTCTGGTATGGCAAGTTACACTACTACTACCAACTATCCTGCGGCTACAGTGATCACTTGTAGAACATCTGGTACTGCTTACGCCGTTTCAGCCAACTTGAACGCAGCAGATCCAAATGACAACTGGTGTGTTGATAGTGTTGGTAAGTCAAAATCTCAAGCCAACGCTCTTGGTGCTGGGGTCACTGCTTGTCCATAATCTCTATAGAGTTTTTCAAAACCAGCTCCGCCCTGCGGGGCTGTTTTTGTGTTAAGATTTAAGACATGCCTTATTTTTGGTGGCCTATTATTTTTTTGTTTGGTGCTGCTTTGGGTAGTTTCGTTTCTGTGGTAGCAAACAGATACAATACTGGCTTGCCTTTTTTCAGGGGCCGATCTATTTGCTTCTCCTGTAATACTCAGCTCAAAAATAAAGATTTGATCCCCATTTTTTCCTTCCTTTTTTTAAAAGGCAGATGTCGATATTGTGGAGATAAAATCCCCAGAGCAACCATATTTATAGAGCTACTTTCGGGTGTTCTTGTTGTCTTGGCTGTTTTGAAAGGCAGTCATTCTTTGGGTTTACAGCTTGATACTATAGCAATGATCCTGACAGCTTTGATTTTTTTGACCATATTGCTCATTTCCATCTACGACTTGAAGCATTTTATAATTCCAGACTCTTTTTTGATTATTTTTTTTATTTTTTCCTTTTTTTATATTTTAATTTTAAATATTTCCATTTTTTCATCTTTCCTTTCCGCTATCTTGCTTGCCTTGCCTTTCTTGTTTTTGTTTCTGGTTTCCAAAGGCCGTTGGCTTGGTTTGGGCGATGTCAAATATATTGCTGCTCTGGGATTTTTCCTCGGATTGGTTCAGGGGCTTTCGGCTGTGGTACTCTCGTTTTGGATTGGCGCCGCTTATGCTCTCTTTGCATTGTTTGTTTTCAGAAAAAATCTTACAATGAAGTCTGAAATTCCATTTGGTCCATTTTTATCGCTTGGCATAATTATAAGTTTTTATCTACATGCCGACCTCTTCCACTTACAAACACTTTTCGATTTTTTCTAGACGGGGGTTTACCCTAGTCGAGCTTGTCGTAGTCATGGGTATTGCTACCGTCATTATGACTACTCTGGTCATCCAGCAGAGGAGTTGGAACGACAGACTTTCTGTAAGTACACAGAGCTATGAGTTGGCTCTCTCAATTCGCCAAGCTCAAATTTATAGTCTCGGTGTACGTGAATATGCCTCAGGCTCTGGAGATAAGTTTGACCTCGGCTATGGTGTTTATTTCAATCAGGGCACATTAGATCGTTACATATTTTTTGCTGATGCCAATAAAAATCAAAAATATGATTCTGGTGAAGCAGTAGAAACCAACCTTTTGACTCGCGGAGTGACTATAAACAGGGTTTGCGGTACTTCGGGGTGTATGCCAGGTGGTGGTCCATTAAACAACGTAAGTATTTCTTTTTTTCGCCCAGACACAAAAGCCAATATAGCCCTTTTAAATAATGGTGGAAATCCGGTTGATAATCCTCCAGCAACTATCTACTTACGGTCACTAAATGGCAAAGAATATTCGGTCAAGGTCGAATCCAATGGTCAAGTAGTAATAAGCCAATTATGATCAAAGATTTCAAACAAAGAGGTTTTACTTTGGTTGAGCTCATGATTGCCTTGGCTTTATTTACAGTGGTTGCATCTATTTCTATCGGGGCAGTCCTGAGTATTTTTGATGCTAATAAGAGAGCTCAATCATCAAAGACTGTGGTTGATAACCTCAATTTAGCACTTGAAAATATGGCTCGATCGGTTCGTTTTGGCGGTAACTACCATTGTGGTGCTTCTGGTTCCTTCGTCAATCCTCAAAATTGTCCAACTGGAGATACCATCTTTGCCACTACTTTCAATAGTGCCGTAGTAGCCTATCGTCTGAATGGTACTGCTATCGAACGTTCTGCAAATGGTGGCGCTTCGTATTATCCGATCACTGCTTCTGATGTGGTTATTCAGTATTTACGCTTCTATGTTTTTGGCTCTACAGTTGGGGATCTCACCCAGCCTTACGTTGTGGCGGTTATCAAAGGCTATGTCGGTAATAAGCCAACCAATCAATCCGTCTTTTCTATTGAGACCATAATGTCACAAAGGAAGTTGGATTTGAATGTTGTAGCTGCGCCACCTCCTCCACCTCCTCCACCTCCACCACCCCCTCCTCCTCCGACTGGGTATAGATATGTCCGATGGGATATCACCAAGAGAAAAGGAGGAGATAACAGTATTCAGGTGGCTGATTTGGTGTTACTTCAGAATAGTTCTGTAGTTTCGTGGCCTGTAGGTACTACGGCTACAAATCCAGGAGGTTCAAATCCGGGGAGTGAAGGTCCAGATAAGGTAATAGATGGTAATGTTTCAACAAAATGGTTAGACTTTAACTTTGGAGGAGGTGGTAGCCAAAATGGTAATTCGCGCCTCCTTATAGATACTGGGGCTGGACATTCGGTCACTTTCAACGGGTATAGATGGGCAACAGCTAATGATGCTCCAAATCGAGACCCGATAAGTTGGACTATTTCTGGAAGCAATGATGGGTCAAACTATACCGTACTCGATTCACGCTCTAACCTTGCTAACCCAACAGTGCCGGATGCTAGGCAAACATACACATCAGACTTTAGTTTTTAATTATTTATGAAGTTTCCTGAATTGAAAATTGAAAATTTTAAATTGAAAGAGGCCTGCCCCGCGAAGCTCGAGCGAAGCAAGATGCGAAGTGGGGGCTTTACAATACTTGAATCAATCATAGCTATCTTTATACTATCGCTTTCTATAAGTGGTGTTTTCTCTTCGGTCCAACAAAGTCTCTCTCAAGTCACTATTGCCAAAGATGAGACCAAAGCCTTTTATCTGGCTGAAGAAGCAATGGAGATTTTGCGCAACAAACGTGATGCCAATCAATTAGCCAGAATCTTGAACAGCTCTACTAATACCTGGCTTTTTGGGATTGCTGAAGGCGTTGGTGATCCGTGCTATTTTGGTAATGTTTGTCGAGTAGACGCTGTCACTGCTTCTTTCGTGCGCTGTGGGGTGGGGTGGAATAGTTGTTCAAATCTTCGCCAAAATAGCTCCACTTTTCTTTACGGCTATGATGGATCTTGGCCAGCTACCAATTTCAAACGAGAAGTAATACTTGAATCAATAAGTGCTACTGAGGTCGCTGTTACTGTCCGGATCACTTGGACCAAGGGTCTCATTAATCGAGAGTTCAAGGCTAAGACCCATTTATTTAATTGGATATGATAAAGCGAAAAGCTAAAAACAAAAAGTGTAAAACAAACAGAGGGTTTTCGCTATTTATAGCTGTGGCTATTATGGGCGTTTTGCTTTTTGTAAGTTTTGCGGCAGTGAATGTAGCTTTGAAATCAACCCTCTTCTCTTCTTCTGGACGAGACTCCCAGTTTGCCTTTTATGCCGCTGATGCTGGTATTGAGTGTGTGCTTTATTGGGATTCTAAATTTGAACCTTCGAAATTTGCTACCTCGACTGCCGGTACTATCACTTGTGCTACTCAGACTATCTCGACTGGTAGCCAAACAGTACCGACCAACCCAACCCAATCTTCTCGAGTAGGTGGTGGGGGAGCCGGAAATCCGACCAGTATTTTCTACTTCAACCTCAATCAGGGTACCAACCCGACTTCTGCTTGTGCTATAGTCTCAGTCACTAAAAATATAAACGGCACTACCTTTATCCGCTCCCGCGGGTATAATACCTGCGACACTACTAATCCGCGTAGAGTAGAGAGAGGGATTGAAGTGACGTATTAGCTAAGTTTTAAATAACTCACCCCCAGCCCCTCCCTTACAACAAGGGAGGGGAGTCAGGCAAGGAAATCCGATGTACAACGATCAAATACAAAGGTCTCGCCGACAAGAACTCAGGACTAATTTGACAGACGCAGAGTATATTTTGTGGCAAAAACTACGTAATAGGCAGTTAAATAATCTGAAATTTCATAGACAGTATGGAGCAGGTCCGTATATTTTAGATTTTTTCTGTCCAGAAATCAGATTGGCTATCGAGTTGGACGGTGAGCAACATAAAGATGCTGTGGAGTACGACAAAGAAAGAGAGTTGTTTCTGAAAGATAAAGATATTCATACAATTAGATTCTGGAACAATGAAGTCGTAGAAGACATTGCGAGGGTTTTGAAGATTGTAGAGGAAAGTGGTAGATTAAATCAACATGATCAATTATGAGGATTTTGAAAAAGTAGATATAAGGGTCGGCAAGATTATAGAAGTTTCTGACTTTCCTGAAGCCAGAAAACCAGCTTTTAAGTTGAAGATTGATTTTGGACAAGAGATAGGCGTTAAAAATTCCAGTGTCCAAGCTGTTGGGGCTCATACTAAAGAAGAATTACAAGATAAGTTGGTTTGCTGTGTGGTAAATTTTCCTACAAAGAAAATTGGTCCATTTGAGTCAGAAGTACTTACTTTGGGATTTAAAAATATTCAAGGTCCTGGTTGGGTTTTAATTACCCCGTCAAAATTAACCGTTCAATTGGGAGATAAGTTATGTTGAGTGGTCCGGCCCCCCCTTCACTTGTTGTAAGGGAAGGGCCGAGCGCAGCGAAGAGGGGATGAGTTATTTTTATGCCAACAAAAGAAACCCAAGAAAGAATAAAAAAACTACGAGAGACGATTGAGAAATATCGTTATGAATATCACGTGCTTGATAAATCGAGCATTAGCCCGGAGGCACTCGATTCGCTCAAAAAAGAGCTTGTGGGCTTGGAGGGGCAGTATCCGGAGCTTATAACTCCAGATTCGCCGACGCAGCGGGTAGCGGGAGAGCCGTTGAAGGAGTTTCAAAAAGTGCCGCACAAGGTAGCCCAGTGGTCTTTCAACGATGCTTTTAGCGAAGAAGATATGGTCGCTTTTGATGGGCGGGTCAAAAATTTTCTTCGTAAAGCTGGAGTAAAAGAAAATCCCACATATACCTGTGAATTGAAAATCGATGGTCTTAAAATAGTTTTTGAATATGAAAGTGGCATTTTAAAAGTGGCAGCTACACGTGGAGACGGGCGAGTGGGGGAAGATGTGACGGCCAACGTGCGGACCATTGACGCTGTTCCCATAAAATTGAACCAGCTTTTGGATATTATCGTCGAAGGCGAATGTTTCCTGCCCAAGTCCCAGTTTCAAATTTTAAACAAGCGACAATTAAAAAATGATGAAGAACAGTATGCCAACCCTAGGAACGTAGCGGCTGGCACTATCCGTCAGCTTGATCCGCGGATAGTAGCTCTGAGGAAGTTGGATGTTTTTGTCTATGATATTGCTTTGATTTCAAATAATTTTCCTGAATCCCAGAAAGAAGAATTAGAGCTATTACAAGAGCTTGGATTTAAAGTGAACAAACATTTCAAACTCTGCCAAGATATTGGAGGAGTGATCAAATATTGGAAGGAGTGGGAGCATAAAAAAAACAAACAAGATTATTTGATTGACGGGGTGGTGGTCAAAGTGAATGAAAAGGAGTACCAAGATGCCCTGGGTTATACTGGTAAAGCACCTAGGTTTGGTATCGCTCTCAAGTTCCCAGCTGAGCAAGTAACTACTGTGGTGGAAGACATAGTATTACAAGTTGGCCGCACCGGTGTGCTTACGCCAGTAGCTCACCTACGGCCTGTTTTGGTGGCTGGCTCCACAGTCTCCCGGGCAACACTCCACAACGAAGATGAGATCAAAAGGCTGGATGTTCGTATAGGCGACACCGTCATTCTTCAAAAGGCGGGAGATGTTATTCCCGATATTGTTTCTGTCTTGAAAGAGATGCGTACCGGCAAAGAAAGGGAGTTTGTTTGGCCGAAGCTCGTCTCTGATTGTGGTCTAAGCGGCGAAATAGAGCGAATAGCGGGTCAAGCCGCTTGGCGATGTAAAGATAAGAATTCTTTCATCCAAAAGAAGCGTAAGCTCTACCACTTTGCCAGCAAACACGCGTTTGATATTGAAAACATAGGGCCGAAGGTGGTGGACGCACTTCTAGAAGCTGAACTCATCTCTACTTATGACGATATCTTTACTTTAAAAAAAGGCGATCTTCTAGCTCTCCCGCGCTTTGCCGAAAAGTCAGTCGATAATCTTCTGCAATCAATAGAAAAAGCAAAAAATGTAACTTTGCCACGGCTCATCATCTCTCTTTCTGTTCCTCAAGTCGGCGAAGAGACAGCGCACTTACTTTCAAAAGAGTTTGAAAGTATTGAGAAATTAAAAGAAGCAAAGATGGAAAGATTAGAGGAGATAGAAGGGGTAGGGCCGATTGTGGCGGAGTCGATCGTAGGTTGGTTTAAAGACAAAGAAAATGTAAAGATTTTAAGTAAATTATTGAAGCATGTAGAAATCAGTTCAGAAAGTAAAAAAGCGCAAGTTAGAAAGTTGGAAGGGAAAACATTCGTTTTGACTGGTACTTTAGAAAATATGTCTCGAGATGAAGCTAAAGAAAAAATAAGAGCTCTTGGAGGCTCTGTTTCCAGCTCTGTCTCAAAAGAAACTGATTATGTGGTAGCGGGTGCTTCGCCTGGCTCTAAGTATGATAATGCTCTCCAACTCGGAGTAAAAATACTATCTGAATCAGAGTTTAGTAATCTTTTAAATATCTAAAAAAGTGCTAGTATAAAAGCATGATTTCGAAGGATGAAATAAAGAAGTTGGCAGATTTGGCGAGGATTGGGGTGGAGGACGAGGAGGCCGAAGATTTGGCTGGCGAGATCGACGCCATTTTGGGCTATGTGAAATTGATTCAACAATTTCATCCCGATGAAGCTTTATCGAAGATAAGTGCTGAAGAGGGATCGAGTGTTATTAATATCCTGCGAGAAGACACCAACCCAAACGAATCAGGCGCATACACAGAGGCGATCTTGAAAGAAATGCCTAATACCGAAAAAGGTTTTTTGAAAGTAAAGAAAATATTGTGATGGATTTAAAAAATCTTACAATTTCAAAAGCAAGGAAGTTGCTCGATAGCAAAGAAATTTCTGCTATAGAACTTGCAGAATACTACCTCAAGAACATTGAAGCAAAAAACGAAGAACTCAATGTATATCTAGAGGTGTATGACGATGTGAGAAACCAGGCGGAGGCTGCCCAAAAAATAATTGACGCTGGGAATTTAAAAGCTTTGACTGGCATCCCGCTTGCTATCAAAGATAATATTTTGATTAAAGGCCGTAAGGTAAGTGCCGCTTCAAAAATTTTAGAAAATTATCGAGCAACGTATACTGCGACAGCTGTGCAGAAGATTTTGGATCAAGGAGGGGTGTTTTTAGGGCGAACAAATATGGATGAGTTTGCTATGGGGGGGTCAACAGAAAACTCTGCCTTTGGTGTTACCAAAAATCCGCATGATCCAGAAAGGGTAGCCGGTGGTTCTTCTGGTGGATCGGCCGCTGCGGTGGCTGCCAACATGGCTCTTGGTGCTTTGGGGACTGATACTGGAGGTTCAGTACGTGAGCCTGCTGCGTTTTGTGGTGTAGTAGGATTGAAACCCACCTACGGGGCTGTTTCTCGTTACGGTCTTACGGCCATGGGGTCATCTCTTGATTGTATTGGTCCGATTACAAAGACTGTCGATGATGCAGAAATTATTTTTAATATTATAAAAGGGAGAGATGAGATGGATAGTACTTCAATATCACCCCCAGCCCCCTCTTACACTAAGAGGGGGTCAGAAAAAACCAAAATTGGAGTCCCATATCATATTTTAGAACAGGAGGGGATAAGTAAGGAAGTAAAAGAAAATTTTGATGAAAGTATTAAAAAACTAAAAGATTTAAATTTTGAGATTGTAGATATCAAACTTCCGAATATTGATAAGTCACTCGCTGTCTACTACATTGTCATGCCAGCAGAAGTTTCTTCAAATATGGCTCGCTACGATGGTATCAAGTATGGCCTTTCTGTAGATGGTGAAAATTTATTGGATGTTTACAAAAAGACACGAGGTGAAGGCTTTGGTAAAGAAGTCCGTCGCAGAATTATACTCGGTACTTACGTTTTGTCTTCTGGATACTACGATGCATATTATGGCAATGCGATGCGAGCACGAAAAGTTTTGGGAGAAGAGTTTGCGAACGCGTTTAAAGAAGTTGACGCCATACTTACCCCAACTATCTCTGCTCCAGCATGGAAAATGGGGGAGAAGACAACACCACTTGAAGAGTATTTGGCTGATATTTTTACAGTCACTGCTAATATTGTGGGGTGTCCTGCCATCTCTCTACCTTCTGGCCTTACTTCAAACAATCTACCATTGGGTGTACAATTGATGGCACCACACATGTCCGAAAACATTCTCTTTGAAATCGGTAAAAAGTTTTTGGGTGAGTAAACATGGCTGACGAAAAAAAACCAGAAAAAAAATTTGATAAAAAGTCAGAGGCTCCTGCAGGAGATGGCTTGACCTTCTCGCCGGCCGAAGCGCTTATAGTCCTCATAGTACTTGGAGGTATTGTCACTGCCGGCCTACCGGCTCTCATGCGCTACATCTCTTCTGGTGAGGTTTCTTTTTATGGCATTAATCTCTTTGGTATTGTAAACTTTTTTACTCGTCACGGTGACCTTTGGAGGGTAATAGCCTTTATCATTGGTGGTGCTTCTGCTATCGGTATTTTTATTTTCAATAAACGTGCTGATACTATCTGGGCTGATCTTCGTAAGGATTTATACCCCAAAGACGTGGAGGTCTCTCTGCCAAATGGTGCTCCGGTAGAAAACCCACAGACAATGAAGTGGAAGAAGATAATTTCTCTTTCTGAATCTCAGAATCCTTCAGAGTGGCGACTCGCTATTATCGAAGCTGACATTATGCTAGACGATCTTCTTGATCGTCTCAATTTGAGGGGGGATACCATAGGTGACAAGCTGAAAGCGATCGAACCGAGTGACTTCCTGACTCTAGAGCAAGCTTGGGAGGCGCACAAAGCTCGCAACATGATTGCTCACCAAGGCTCTGACTTCCTATTGAACCAACGCGAAACCCGCCACATCATCTCCCTCTACGAAGCGGTCTTCAAAGAATTTTTCCTGATTTAGCTAAGTGTTTACACTGAGCCCGTCGAAGTGTTGCCCTCTACGACCAAATCCGCACCTTTTTCAAAAACCAATGAAGGCGCACGCTCCGCGCGCGTGGTGATGTAGATTTTTTCTTACGCTCCACACGCCACTAAACTCTTGAAAATGAATTCCGCTCATGGCTCGCTCTCCCACTTCGCTAAAGCTACGCGGGACAAGAGCTCGCCATTCCGCCCCTCGCCCCCACCGCTAAATTCCTCATTCTTCTTTTTGTCGCAGGTGTTTTTAAAATGGTATGAAGCGGTGGGGGCTCGGGTCGGACTTCTTCCATGAAGAAGTAAGCGGAATTCAAAAAGGAACGGCTACGCCGTGAGCGAAGTCGAACGGCTCAAATGGCAGGAAATGAGCCGTTGGGATTTTAGAAAGAGCCGTTAAAAACCAGCTCTTTCCTTTCCACAATTTCATTTGACATTATTCAACACTTGTATATACTAGAAACATAAATGGCCTTCGGGCTCGCTTCCGCAAGGGAGCAGACAAACAAAAACGCAATTAAAGCATCGCTTTGATAGCGTTTTTGATTTGGGTAAACGAATCATTATTTGCTACTCCAAGTTTGTCTATAAATCTCCTTGTATCAATCAGACGAATTTGAGAAATTATAGCCATACGAGGCAATTTGTCTTCTATTAAATCACAAAATACATAATATTTATGTTTCTTTATTCTTGTCGTTAATGGAACAGCAAGTACTACGAATTTATTAAATTTTTTCAGTATTAAAATTGGTCTCCGAAATTCTTCACCTTTTCCATCTTGCTCAAATCCTATATTCACTCCAAGAGCCACCCACCACACTTCTTTCTCGCGGAAGAAAATAGTATCAATGTCATCTCTTCGATTCAAAATTTCTTTTTTCTTATGCCATTTGCTATAATCTTTTTCCATAAAATAATTATGCCACCCCAATTTATAACCCCTTTTTTATTTTTGATAACTCTTAAAATCTTTTGGTGAGTATTCCGTCACTTTCCCGTTATCATCTACCGAAAAAATATATAAACATAAATGTCTTGCGGCCTGCCACGGAATTCTGCGCAAAGCTATTTTCGCGCTAGTTTCCGATAAACCGAGTCCATATTTATACGCATGTTTAGCAATCACACTCATTCTTGTAATAATCTGACCCAATGCGAAAAGCCAAATCGTCTCATTTACTGATTTAGCCGACTTTGCATAAGATTTTTTCTTGCATTCAATAAAAAATCTCGT
>Ga0209542_10010259_pt1 | contig 16951 bp, 22 predicted proteins | sample RifCSPhighO2_01_FD_184028 | JGI IMG/M metagenome (GOLD analysis project Ga0209542, IMG submission 184028) | Soil microbial communities from Rifle, Colorado - Rifle CSP2_plank highO2_0.1 (SPAdes) (version 2) | ecosystem: Environmental > Terrestrial > Deep subsurface > Rock core/Sediment ...
CCCAGGCTTGGACGCGCTCCAAGACATCCTCTTCCGTCAATCCAACATCAGGATCGGTTTTCAAATCTTTCAGGACCCGCGCGAGTTTCAAGGAATGCCACGGGGATATTTTTACCTGCCCCGTAGTGATCCCCTCGGTGGCGGGATCTACTACTGGGGTTTTGGTTTTTTTGGGCATTTTTGTTTCAGCACCTAATTTGTTATAATTATAGTGTATATTAAATTAAGGAGAAACTAAAATGACTGGATTTATCACGACCAAGGATCTGAAAGCGAAAATGGATAATAAGGAAGCCTTCGTGTTGGTGGAGGTCTTGGGATCTGCGACATTCGCGGAGTTTCATCTCCCCAGCGCGATCAATGTGCCGGTGGACGATACTTTTGAAACAGGAATCCAAAAGGCTGTCCCGGACAAGAACAAAACCGTGGTGGTGTATTGTCGGGATATCGAATGTCATGCCTCCGCCAAAGCCACACGTCGCATGGAAGCCTTGGGTTATACTAATCTCCTCGAATATCATAACGGCAAAGACGGGTGGAAAGCCGCCGGTCTGTCGGTCGAGACAGGTAGAGGCTTTTGATCACCTTTTCTTTTCTTGTTGAGGGGCAGCTTGTTTCAATTTCTCACATTTGTATAAAATTGAAACATCAGACGAGTCTTGGCAATTTGACCTTGTTATTTGTCGCGGCAAGGTCAAATTTTTTTGATTTCAGAAATTCGCTCCATTTGTAAGGAGTGCCGTCAAAGTGCAAAATCTGCCCCCCCGCTTCCTTCACAAACAAAATTCCCGCTGCGATATCCCACAGGTGCGTTTGGGTGGTTATATATCCCTCGCTCCTGCCTAGGCCCACCCAAGCCAGTTCGATGGCCGCGGAGCCAAGTTTTCGCATTTCTCTGGCGCGCGGATAAAGGCCGCGAAAGATTTTCACTATCCGGGATTTATTTTTCTCGCCGCCCTCGCAGAAGATTAGGTAAGATTTTGAAAGACTGGAAATAGCGGACACTCGGACTCGTTTTTTTCGCTTTCCGTCATAATGAAAAGCCCCTTTGCCGGCAGTGGCCACGAAAGTCTCCCGCAAGAGCGGGACTTCGATAACGCCTAGTACGGGCTCGCCTTTGTGCCACAGGGCGACGGAGATCGAAAAGAAGGGGTTGTGGTTTACGAAATTGCTTGTGCCGTCCAAAGGGTCAATGATCCACAAGTAGTCGGATTTTTTATCCACCAACCCGGTTTCTTCGGTAAGATAAGAATGGGTGGGGAAGCGCTTTTCAATAAGCCCTTTAATGATATCGTCGGCGACATCGTCGTAAAAGGTTTTAATTCCCGTCGGTACGTCGCGAATGACCGGCTCTTTTTTGCGAAAATAGTAGGCCATTTTTCGGCCTGTTGTTTGCGCGGTACTAATTGCGAACTTTAGAAATTTATTGCTCATTTGTTCTTCGCCAGATCAAAGGTCGCGGTGGCTTTGATGCCGCTTTTGATAGGCAGGCTGATGATGAATGTCGAGCCGCGGCCAATCCCTTCGCTTTCGGCCCAGATTTTGCCGGCGTGCTGCTGCACGATGACCTTGGCCAGATAAAGCCCCAGACCTAGGCCCGCGGTATATTTGCTCGAGTCCTTGGTGCGCGCGTATTTTTCAAAAAGATTTTTTTGATCCTCTTTGGCAATGCCCTTGCCCGTGTCCGCGACTTTGATGGCGATATTGTTTCCGGTTTTTTCAAGTTTTACCGTTACTGCGCCATTTTTGGTGTATTTGATGGCATTGTCAATAAGGTTGTTAATGACTTGGCGGAGTTTTTCTTTGTCAGCCATGATTTTCGGTAGTCCGGTTTTCGGTTTGACAAGATCAAGCTTGAGGAGTTTCGGCTCGGCCAGGGCGCGGAGCTGATCCACCGTGAACTGGGTAATTTCCGAAACATCGGTTGGTTCAAAGTTAAATTCAATCTTGCCGCGCTCAATGCGCGAGGCATTGAGCATGTCATCAATCAGCGAAATCATCGCGTTATTGGAGAGTTGCATTTTCCCAAGAGCGGTCTTTATTTCCGGACTCGGCTGGCCGAAATCACCGGCCAGAATCGCGGCCAGATACCATTTGAGCGTGGACGGGGGAGTGCGCAGCTGGTGGGAGGCCATCGTAATAAAATCCGCCCGGGCCTGGTCAAGAAGTTTGAGTTTTTGGTTGGCCTCTTTGAGTTTGGTGGTTAGGATTTGCAACTGTTCCCGCTGTTCGACTTCTTTGAGAACGCTTTTAATAAGTAAAATGCCGAAGCTTAGAACAAGCAAAAATATGCTTCCTCTAAAAATCAGGATCGGCAAATCATTAGAAAGTATAACCTCGAGGAGCGTGACGACAGCCAAGATAAACGTCAAGATTTCCGTAGCAATAACCTTGACATTTAGAAGGTGATGTTTGAAAATGGCGTATGCTGTGAAAGCGATGAATGGAAAAATGAAAGTAGCACCCAGGGGAATAAGCCTTACTATGTCGAAAGCAGCAGGAAGGAAAAAATTAAAAGTAAAAATTAAAGAAAAAGTAATCAGGGTCCCCGCAAGAATATATTTGAACTGGGTTCTCTCCAATCCCGTTGATTTTCTGAATTTTTTTATAAGCAGGACAAACCCGCCCACGATCAGAAATATTACGACCGCCACAAAAAGTCCCATGCCTGGACCTTTTCCAACTGTTGAAACAGAACCTACTGAAGAAAGTTTGGTTATATGAGTAAAGGAAAGAGGCGTTAGATTTACAATGGATGACAAAGCTACCACGGGAAGCAGCGCGAATTTATACCATTTGGGAAATTTAATTTTCTGATCAGGAAAAACATAAAACAATTGAAAGAAGGAAAAAGCGTGCCAGACAGCAGATGCTATCACAAGCCGTAGAAGCCACAATGTCAAAGATGGGGAGCCAACTCGGTAACTCAGATAATTTACTATCCCCCAAAAAACCGTAATTAGAGAAAATAACAAAAACGTCCGGTTTGTTGCGCTGCGGATATTATTCAAAACAACGGTAAAGCCTAAAATGCCGATTGCCGCAACGGTTAACCCCACAGAAAATAGATCAAAATTAGTCAGTGATGACATATGGATTTAGTTTCATTGAATGGGCGGTTGGCTCACCATCGTAGCCCAAACGAAACAACATTGCTGGCGTTTTATCCCCAGCATTGAAAGTTTCTCTGATTTGATTATAAGATTTTTTTATTAGCTCGATATGTTTTTTAGAAAACTCTTCAGTTCTGCCCGCGAGAATGGCTTGCATGAAGAAGATGACTCCGGTGAGAGGCTGGACGCTAATCCCCATTTGAGTAGCCTTGAGCCAAATCCTTTGCATAATTCTGCCGGCTGCGATCATATCCTCGGGTGTGTTTTTGTTTGCCAGTACAATTCCCATTGCAGAAGACGAAGCATAAGTTTGAGCATTGCCTCCGGCGATTAATGTGGACAATCCGAATACGTTAAATACTCTCATGACCCACCATCTTTTGAGTACTTTGAATAAGATTTGTGCCGGGGGCGGGGCTTCCAAAGTTTTGATGTAGAATCCAATTCTTTTTTTATTTTCTTCATCTTTCGTCCAATTGATATGCCTGAAGAAAAAATTGTGAATGGATTTATTGGCAAACATGACCCGTTCGTTTGTACTGCAGGCATGGGCAAGAAGGCTGACTTTTGAAGGATCCGTGATAAAAATCACCTCGCCCTCTTCAGTGGATATATTCTTTAATTCATTCAGTTGATCCGTATCTAAACTTTTTTTATCGTATGGTTTTCTGTTGGTTGTACGTTTGGGAATCCACTCGGCCAATGGCTCGTTTTTCGGATAAGATTTTTGGAAAATAATTTTTGCGGTCAGATTTATGTCGTTTTGGTTTGGGGAAATAACTATTTTTATATCAAACCCGGCTGACGTTGCTAAGATTTGGATATTTTCAAGCAACGCGCCATGCGCTACGTATGATCCCTTTTGGCCGGTGTTATAAAGTGATTGATCACGCTCAGGGATATTGTAAACAAGTACTTGGTCATCATTAACCTTAAACCGCCATGGTTGGGTGTTTTCTCCCGACGGTGCGTTTACGGCGGTTTCTAATATTTTCAGGATTTCACTTCTCATAGACCGAATATCTTTTTGAATGATTGGGTAATTCTTTTTCTTTTTTTCTTCATCAACGGAGAGTTATATCTTGGTATTAGCTTCTCGTCCAGTGAAATCAGGGAGCGAATTCTTTCCAGCGGTTGTTTATTTAGGATTTTTCTGACACAGTAGGCTACTGCAGAACCATTGATTAAAGCTGCGCCGCCTAACTGCGGCCAAGAAACGATTGTTTTTCCCATTTCCAAAAGCGATTTTTGCATCCGCTCCGTCACATTTTCAGGGCCTATATGTTTGGTGATTGTCTTCCCTATCCCAAATTTATCCAGCTGCGAGAGTTTTTTATAAGAAACGTTTCCGAGCCTGTTGTGAAAAAATTTGGTTTTGGGATTCAGGTCATACCGCTCTATATCGACTACCGCGTTATCACCGTTATCAGCCGCCATCACTACCGCGATGCGGTGGCGTTTGGCCTGTTCCCGAATCAGAAATTTCACAGCCAGGTTATCAAGCTCATCTATTACAATATCAAGTTTTGGAGGTCCGGCAAAAAATTTAGAAATGTTTTTTTGAGTTAAACCTTCGGGGAAAATGTCCACCTTTGCGTACGGATTAAGCTCGTAAATTTGCCGGGCTGTTATCTCGACTTTCCGCTGTCCCAAATTTTCTACCCCGGCGCGGATTCGGTTGAGGTTGGAAAGGGCCAATTTATCATGGTCCGCGAGGCGAATGTGTTTTGCTCCTCCCTGCAAAACAATAGCCAATGCAACGCTGTTCCCAATACTCAAACCCCCTATACCTATCACAGCGTTGTAGAATTTGTTTTGCTCCCGTTCATTAATGAGATTTTTATTTCGCGCTGTCCTCACCAGTTGAAAATCTCTATTCTCCAAGAGATGAACAAGGGTATAGAGCCAAGGATAATGTATCCAGCGACCCTGTTGCCAGAACGGATTTCCCTTTTCCAATTTGTTAACATAATTCCTAAATTCTTTTTCGAAATTTGGACCGTATACCAATCTCGGGTTCTTGATTGCGTATAGCTCACGCAGCTGTTCCAGGTAATTGTCCGTAACATGCTGAATTTTGTAATTGGTTATGAGCCCTTTTACCGAATTTCTGCTTTTCAATTTTGCCAGGTCAAATATTATCGGGCGAGAGAAGGTGATAGCATTAGAACTTTTTTTTAATCTATTCTCCAGTTGGTCCATAATCAATAAATTGTTTTAACCCAGGCTTGTTTTATTCCAGCTTTGAAGTGGTGTGGGTGTTCATACTTAAAAAATTCTACTTTTGGCCGGACCCGATCCGGCATCAGTGCATAGTTATTTCTGTATTCTGCATTTTTTTGCAGTAGATTCTCGATTATCAAATCACAGACCCTTTTTTTCAAGAGAGGAGCATTTTTGATATTTGGCATAAGCTCGATATTAATCTGCAGATATTCATCCTGTTTTTTATCGTGCTCAGTTGACATGATAAATTTCCCTGTTAAAAAATTTTTCAGATGATGATGCTGAAGCGCTTCCTTGATATGTTCAGCGTAAATTATAGCGCCATACAACTTAGTTGAAAAATCGGTTCTTTCATAGACATACACGAAAGGTAGCTGGGACGGATTTTGTATTTTGACTTTTTTCATGGCCCGCGCAAGCTCGGACTTTCGAGGTCTTAAAATATCTTCAACCTCGTGAAAATCCCAAACCCCTCCTCGATCGCCAATATCATACTTTACCAGCGGCAAAGCATTATTGCCCGTACACAAAATTTTTCCTCCGACACCTTCAAAGTTTATAAAGAGAGGATTAAATTGCGCCAGGGTTGGAATTCGAGTCGCGTCATGAAAAATTTTTTCATATATTTTTTTGTTTTTTAATGCCATTTCTCTTACAAGAATACTAAAAGGGGTTTCCTCTGCCATGGTACCCAAGTCAGCGCTACCGTAAATATTCATCGTATCTTTGTATTTATTTTTTATTCCGGCTTTTTTGGCTACATAGTCCCTAAATTTTTCTGAAAATGCTTCTGCCGCAAAAATGGTTTTGATATTGAATTGTCTCAAATTTACCCCGTTGTTTTTCGCTTCGTCAATAACGTCTTTTATAAAAGGTGGATAGCCGCAAATTATTACTTGGTCGTACTTACTTCCCATATTTTTGAGGCTCTCGAATATTTCTTTTTTATTCGGCCCGGTCGTAATGATCGTAAATGGATATCCCCGGTGAGAGATTGCCCTGAAGGCCTGATAGGTTATGATCCCGCCAATCCACACCCCGGCTCCGAAGGCCACTATGACGAGGGTTTTTTTGTTTCTGTTCGAGTAGTCATTTTGTAAAAACATTTGGTGGTAGACCGACGACTGCCAATCCAGGTCGTCGTTCCGGGGAAAGTAAAATGGTTTTCCGGTAGACCCGGAGGTTACTGCGAGTACAAGGCGTTTTTTTAGTGTACCGTCCCAGACAAGCATCTCCAGGGGGTACTGATTCAAGTAGTTTTTTTTTGTAACAGGAGGAACAAGCTGAAAATCGGAAAATGTTTTTATTTTTTTATGGTGGATGCTATTGTGTTTTAGAAAATCTTTGTAGGCAGGAACTCGCTCTGCGGCAAGATGAAAAAGCTCCAGCGTAATGTCTACCCGTTGTTTTTCCCAGAACTGGCTTCGTTTGGTCCGGATCAATTTCAGAACTTCTGCGGCCCTTTTGTCTTTAGTGAGTCCCCCAAAAACCCGCTTCATAAAGTTATTTTTTGAATTTTTTTTCTACCATTTCGTCCGCGACAACGTTCGTAGGTTTACGCATTTTTTTTGAGTATTCGAGAATCTTTTCGACTGTTTTTCCAATTGACAAAACTTTTTTTACTGCCCTTCTTCTATCGTATCCGCGCTTGTCCATTTCTTCCGCTACTTGAATCAGTCCTCCGGCATTTGCTGCATAGTCGGGAACGTACACTATTTTTTTTCTGTAAACTAACTCGCCGGCCTTGATTGAGCCAAGCTGGCTATTCGCGCTGCCACAGACAATCTGGCATCGTAGCTGAGGGATGGTTGCGGTTGTTAAATCTTTTCCAAGAGCACATGGGCAGAAGACGTCTACTTTTTGTTTGTGGATTTCGGCTGGCCTGACAAATCTTATTTTTTTTATTTTCTTTTTTGCTCTTCGTATCGAAGTTGTATTGATATCGGTGGCAATAATTTCTCCCCCCGCCTTGGCAATGAGCAGACAAAGACTTAGTCCAGTTTTTCCCAACCCCTTCACCGCAAAAGTCTTGCCCTTGACGTTTGCCGATCCAAAAACTTCGTTAAGAGTCGTTTTGATTGCAGAGAAAACCCCGAGAGCACACCACCATCCTAATTCACCAGCGGATTGTCCATTAACGAACGGTGATACCTCGCCCATTATTTTTAAATCCCCAGGACTGATACCTGCATCTTGCCCGGTGGTGAAATTGCCTCCAAGCAAATTAATCCTTTTTGCATAAGCCTGGATTAACTCTTTTGTTTTAGGCTTTGTGGGGTTGCCGATTATCACCGCTTTTCCACCGCCATAGGGTACTCTCGCAAGTGCACATTTGTAGGTCATGTCCTTCGCCAGCCTTAATGCGTCGCGCAGAGCTTCTTCTTCCGATGAATAATTCCAATAGCGGGTACCACCTGTCGCCGGCCCAAGGTTAGTGTTGTGGATAGCAATAAAGCCCTTCAATCCGGTTTTCTCATCTGACAAAAAGACAACCATCTCATGATTATCAAATTCAGGGAATTTTGTGTAATCAAACACTTTTATTTTCCTACCTAACGCAAGTTGTGATTAGTTTTTGTTTCTTTGGATAGTGAGTCCGTGGCGTGATTTTCATATCTCTATTATACCAAAACTTGTGTAAAAAATCAAGCTTTGGTATAATTATATTGGACAATTTTAAATAATAGGGGGCCCTATGGCCGAGAAACAAACAAAAATTCTAGTCGCCGAGGATGAGGCGATGATGAGCGAGATAGTGGTGCGCAAGCTCTCATCTAGCGGTTTTGATGTGAAAGTCGCTTATGACGGCAAGCAGGCGCTGGAGCTGTGGCTGAAGGATAAGCCGGATCTCGTGCTTTTGGATTTGATCATGCCGGAGATGGATGGCTTTGAAGTTTTGAAAAATATCCGGAAAAACAAAGATGCCAAAATTGCCAACACGCCTGTTATTATTTTGAGCAACCTTTGGAGCAACAAGGACATCTTAAAAGCCCAGGATCTCAAGATCCAGGGCTATCTGGTTAAAGCATACTTCACGACCGAAGAAATTTTGAATAAGGTGAAAGACGTGCTTGCCCAGAACGGGAAATAAATTTACGGCTGGAGGATATCTTCTGTCCGGCCGTTGATGGAAATGATTACTTCGCTAACTGTGGAAAATTGTTTAAGCGTTTCCGTGATCTGCGCGCGGATGTTGGTCACGCGGCATGAACCGCCGACACTGGCTTCAAGCTGTTCGTCAAAATTAACATTTGCGATCCCGTTGACAATTGTCAGTTTTTGAATTTTTACCCCCGGGTTTATCGAAGTCGTGTACCCCAGTTGTTTTTCTGATGCCGATGGGCCCTTGAGAAGCTCCTCAAGCGAGGCGCGCGCGGGGGTGAGGGTTTTAGGAATCACTCGCTCTACCGCATAGATTTTTGTGCAATCTTGCATCTCCGGATCCATTTGGCTATTCGCGAAAAAGACCTTGAACTGGGTCGTGGGAGCAGACTCGAATCGCACCGGAATTTTCACGCTAAAATCATATTCCCGCAGATCCGACGGATTGCTTTTCGACAAGACCAAATAGCCGGCCGTGGCGTTTCCTTGGTTGAATTCGAGCGTTGCCTGGAAGGGGACATAGTCGGACGTCATCCAGTCCGAGGTGGCGGTCGCCGCAGTTTGGCCGAGCACGTTGCCATTCTGATCCTCTATATGAACTGGAAATTGGGCTTCGAAATACCAACCACAACAGACCTCGCCCGCGATCTCCAGCGGACTTGAGACCACCTCGCTGGGTTTGGGGGTGGTCAGTCTCAAATCTTCCGGACTGGGGGGTTTAGTATTCTGCGTTTCATTTCCGGTTTGGTTGTTCTGATTGTCTTGGGGAGTTTGTCTGGAACTGAAATAAGAAAATATGACCAGGACAATCGTGATGCCAGCAATAAAAAGTAGAATTGTGATTAAGACATTTTTCATGCATCGAAATTATAACCCCGCTGGATTAAAAGTCAATTAACTCATCATCAAAAACCGCGGTTTACAAAAAGTTGCGTTTTTGCTAAAATTTTCTTGATTCCGGGGTAGCTCAGCGGTAGAGCAGTTGACTGTGGAGTTGTTCCTTTCAAGCATGGTATACTTAAGTGAGTATGCCAGACAAAAGAACTTATGCTGACCGCGCTGAATACATGCGCAAAGCCGTGAGGAAGCGTCGAAATAAGCTTCGCACGATGGCACGTGAATATAAGGGCGGTAAATGCATGATCTGTGGTTACACAAAATATCCAGGCTCTTTGGATTTTCACCATCTTGACCCCAAACAAAAAGAATTTGGAATTTCAGTTCGGGGACTGACTCGATCTTGGGAGAAAATCAGAAAAGAGATTGATAAATGCATTCTAGTGTGTGCAAACTGCCACAGGGAAATTCATGCGGGCATTACGCAGCTTCCAAGCGTAAGCTTGGTTGAAAAACGAGGTTAATTCGGGGAAGTCCCGCTATAAGCGGGATAATCCCGAGCCAAGCTCTGATTTATCAGAGAAGGTGTAGAGACTATCTCGCAAGAGAGTACTCCGATTTTACGTCGGGGGAAACGCCTCGGATCCGCCTTGCGGATCATGATATAGTCCATCCCTAGAGGTAACTTTGGGACAAATGTAATCAATTGGTCGTGGGTTCGAATCCCACCCCCGGAGCCATTCGACAAGCTCATGGCCTTTGCGGCCAAACAAAAATAATGTGGTATGTTTACATTTTTTTTTGCGATCAGAAAACTTTTTATGTAGGCTCCACGGATAACCTGGAACGAAGGTTACAGCAACATATCCGGAAGGAGTCTTTTTATACAAAAAAGTTTTCTGATATAAAACTAGTCTACAAAGAGAGCTACTTCACTAGAGGTGAAGCAATGCGCCGCGAGGAACAGATTAAAAGATGGAGTATCGCAAAGAAGAAAGCGTTGATTACAGGCGATATTAAATCATTGCGTAAATTGAGCAAAGGTCGTGGGCGCGTCGAATAGATTTCAGGGTTTTGGATGGTGAGCACGCCGAACCATCTCACCCCCGGAGCTCGCAAAAATAACCCAATTTTATACGGGTTATTTTTGCGAGCTCTACACCCTGAACGAAATCCGAACTTTTTTCAGCGAAAATCCTGACGTTGACTTCTGAACCGCCTCGCTTCGCTCGGCGGAACGCTCGGGCGCGGCGGAATTCCCCCCACACCCCCCTTCCGCCGCGCCCTCGCTTGGGCTGGCAAATTTTTTGGCGGCGATCTGATTTATTCTTGCTCTTGCCCCACCCTCCCAGTGCGCAGGCAAGTTGGCGGAACTCCCTAAAATAAATAATCCCATTTTGGGATTATACCATAATAGGATATATGATACAAACAAGTATGAGCAAATCAGTTTACACAAAAGACTACAAGGAAATCATCGAACGTCTGAAAAAGGCGCGTGTTGAAGCTGATTTATCCCAACAAGCGGTAGCCGATAAACTTGGGAAGCCGCAATCCTATATCTCAAAAATTGAGTCTGGCGAAAGACGGCTTGACGTTGCAGAGATGAAAAAGTTTGCGGGGATATATAAAAAACCAGTTGATTATTTTCTGAAATAATATGCCTCAATCCTCGCTCGTCTACAATTCAAACTACTATGACGGTGTAAATCTCACACAGATGAGACCACGTGTTGTTGCCTTCAAAACTCTTAAAACACAAGACGGTACCCTGATAGGATTGTTTCAAGGAAATCGGGGGATGAGACCGGATCTTGATTTTGTTATAAAAATTCTTATTCCTGGTAATGATAAGAAGCTGAGACCGCCAACCCATACTTTCTGGGTAGTAGATTTATTGCTGAAAATTCCTCAATTTAGAAACGAGGTGAGGGAAATCGTGCAATATTATATAGACTATTATGTACGCACGAACCCTTTTACATCAGTTCAAGAGCGAAATAATTACCAGCTTGAGACTGTCGGGGAGATTACCACCCGTTACGCCCAAATAGAACAACCCTATACACTTTCATTAGATTATGTCGCTACGGTTATTGAGCTTTTTTGTAAGAATGAAAAAATCAACCCCGGTGCGTATATGTTCCGCGATCTTTTATTCACACTAAGAGATTACATTGACGGCAACAAATACTATACGGAAGTGCTTCAAGCAGCTATGCCGGGTTTCGGGAATAGATAAAAATTTAACATTTTATCTTGGCACTGGTAATCCTAGTTTCTGCAATGGTAAGTAATTGAAGTAATACTTACACCCAACTGAAATAACGTAGTCTAGCGTGTCCTTGTACGACGGATTTTTAAACCAATCGTTGAGAATATAAATATATTCAACCTCGATATTCAGTGGTGCCATAAGTTTGCGATACTGCTTTTTCTTAAAATCGCAAGTTTGTAACTTTTCATCAACTGAACCAGCAACTTTTTGAAACTTCATCTCGATAATAAAGAGGGTGTTATTTACGATTACATACAAGGCCTCGTCTGGGAAAAGACGCTTCGAGATAAATTTTCGCCAATCAATGCCTTTCTCAGTCAATAGTTTATATAAACCTTGCTTGCGATAACTGTGGACTATTGCTTTGCCTTGATAATAAATAATACTATTTCTCACGGAATAATCTTTTGCTTTCTTGAGAATTTCTAGAATATCGCGCTCTTTCTCAAAATTTAGTCCTGTTATTGTATTTCCTCCACCCACTCCTTTTGTTTTCATAAAGTTAGTATTTTAAATTGTATTTTAAAGATAAATTGCGATCCAGCTCTTCAAATCTCTTGATTGATACGTCCAAATATTTTGGATCGGTATCAACACCAATAAAATGTCGTCCCAAAAGATAAGCAGCAATTCCAGTCGTTGAGCTTCCGGTAAACGGATCAACCACTAGATCACCCTTGTTGGTTGAAGCAAGTACAATTCGTTTTAGCAGGTACTCTGGTTTTTGTGTTGGGTGTTTGCCAAACTTTTTTTCAACAGGTTTTGGTGTTCCCATTGCCCAAACCGAACGCATTTGAAGTCCGGGCTTCTTAAGTTGATCTTCCGGCCAGTTACCATTTTTCATTAGATCATAATTGAAAATATGTTTTGCTTTTTTTTCTTTTCTTGCCCAAAGTAAGGTTTCGTGGCTCGCAGTAAAGTAGCGACAACTTAAATTCGGTGATGCGTTTGGTTTGAACCATGCAATATCGTTAAGAATATGATATCCAAGTGACTGTAGCGCATGGCCACATTGATAAATAGAATGATATGTACCAGTAACCCAGAGCGTACCATGAGGCTTTAAAATTCTTTTGCACGCCTCCAACCATTTATAGTGGAAATCGTAATCATCTTTAAATCCTTTGCTTTTGTCCCAGTCGCCCTTATTTACGCTCACCATTCGTCCGGCATGAACCGTAATGCCCCCATTCGAAAGATTGTAGGGGGGATCGGCAAAAACCATGTCAACCGAGTTTTCCGGAAGTGCAGCCAACAAGTTTAAACAGTTTGCTTGATAGAGTTTGAATTTTGGTTTTTCGTAATATGGATTCTGAAGAGAGCTTTTTATTGGTGCTTTATATTCTGGCAATTTAATTTCTGTTGAGTTTTCTTCTCTGATAACATCCAGCACTATCCCCTGAATAGCAACATCTCTACCATTGCGAAGAATAATGGGCTCCATATTTTTGTTCGCCGGTTGCAGGCGGATATGACCTCTCTCTTTATAAAATTTCTTTAGCGTCGCCTCATGGTTATCAATCAGGGCAACTACCTTTTGACCATTCTCGGCGGTCTCCTGATGTTTTACTAACACGATATCGCCGTCATTGATATTCTCGTCGATCATGCTGTTGCCGATAACGCGTAGTGCATAAACTTCTGATGACGCAGGAATTTTATTTTTGGGAATCGCGATCATTTCTTTTTCTTGCATCGCCTCAATGGGTGACCCAGCGGAAATAGTCCCAAGTAACTGGATTTTAATCATCGGTTCTGGCTCGGAGATATCGATATCACGAGTATAATGACCCGACTTTTGCAAGTAACCCTTCTCAATCAGGGTTGCTATGTGTTGGTGGACCGTGGAAACGGCCGAGAGCTTGAGTTTCTTTCCGACCTCCTCAAGGGTAGGAGGGTATCCTTTCTTGTCCATAAACTTCTTTACGAAGTCCAGAACCTCTTTTTGTCTTTTGGTTAAAGTTTTGTGCATGTTGGGGATTGTGTTTTTCTTATCAACTTGATACATTATCAGTATACCGAACATTTACCGAAAATGTAACAAGCGAGTTATCCACAGGCTAAATAAAATAAATGAACGGCGAAGAATTTGCAAAACTTTATACGCGACAAGATTCAGACGAGACAATCACGCCATTTCAGAATGAGGCGGGTTTTTCCTTGATTCGTTTCTATCCAAAAGACACGCCTTATTTCAAAGACGGTAGGCGAATGTTTATTAAAATCGTCGAACTTGATCGTGGTTTTTTCTACGGAGTAGATATGACAAAGCCCCAGAAACGAGATGAGGCTACAGAATATGTGATCACTGATGGCGAAGAGTATAGGAAAAAGGTTACCAACTTTATTTCTGACGGTAGCGAATTTTCATTTAATAGTACAGCGAAGAAAATTATCCATCAACCAACAGGTAAAAGTTTCACCGTGAATGAGTTTGTAGAGGTTTTAGCATCAAATCATTTATCCGACCGACTTTTTTGGAAACGCAGAATAAATGCAATTACCAATTCGGCTCTGAAATTTATTTTTTGGCTATCGGATAAGCATTATGACAGAGTAAAAACTGCGATTGATAAATATCATTTTAATCAGAAGCAAACTTACTCAGAAGAAAAGATAAACGATGTCGATCCTTTCTTTAAGTATTTCTTGATTTATAGAAATACACTTTTTATAGGCTTGATCGTTGCGCTTTCGGTGGCAGTTTTTGTTGGCCAATCTAACATTTTAGACGAGTTTACGGTTGCGAATCCGTTAATCATCTTAGCATTTTTCTTGTTCTTATCTTTTTGTGAAAAAATCTCGATCTGGCTAAATATAAAAATAAAGGGGTTCTTTACGCAGCGCCAGTTTTATAATGAAAAGCCGAATTTTATTGAGCGATTACATGATTACCAATTTCGAAATAAATTTCAGCTAAAGTTGAAATAAACGGCCATGTATTTGACACGAGAACAATTTGAAAGGATGCGGGTTGTTAAGGACCTAAAAATAGCCCTAAAAGATTTCGAGCCGATGGTGAAAAATCCTAAATGGCTTTGGGGCGGTAGAAGGATTCAGAATTTTAATCTTTTACCGCGAGAGGCATGGGGCAATTGGTTGGTTTCGGTTGTTTTGCGGCAAATGCACAACAGAGACATTACTTTTGCCGATAGCGAGGAGGGCGATGGATTCATCGTTGATAAGACCATTAAATCTATTTTCCCAACAGAACATATTTGCGCCTTGGACATTCCAAAGGGGAAGCAGTGGCCTAAGGGTGAACAAAGGGTTATTGCTGCGATAGATCAAAAAATAGCCAGAGGTCGCAATTATGCGCAGGGGAAAATTCTTGTTGCATTTTTTGATGGCGCTGGTGAATTTTTTAGAAACAAAATCCGTGAAGCAATTTTTGAAAGACATAATTTTGAAGCTGTGTTTGGAGTCGCTCTTTTGAATTCGGGCAAAGATATATACTCTTATTCGGTATCAGAATTTAGAGATTCTTTCGGTAATCAATCAATAACGCATACGATTGAAATAAACGGAGATTTTACTGATTGGAAAGTAACACAAATCATGCAATAAGTATTATTATGGTTTTTCCACCACATCTCGCATATCTCAAAGACCCCTCCACATTGTGGTTTAATCCATGTTGGGGCTATCACGGTTTTTGGAAAAGATTGTTAGAATTTAGACAGGAAAGAAAATTTGATTTTCAAACAGCATGGTCGCACAGAGATATGAAAAGAAATAAAGAAATGTATGCCACGGCATTAGCCGCTTTGTGCGTACAGCAAGATGCGCCGTCGGAATACGGTTGGTGGTTTACCAAGCCGTCGCAAGACCCACCAGATGGCGTTATTGCTACACCCGTGAGGGACGTGGGTCTTGATGCAAATATCATGCGTGTTCGCGAAGTGGAGGTGGTTGAGTATTTAGGCGGTTCATTGTTAGATACGATTCAGCAAAAGTTGAATGGGAAATCTTATGAACCGAACACAATCCTCGTTTGCCTTCTTTCACCTCAAGGTAGCAACCAACTTACTGTTTTCAACTTTGAATTACTTGCTAAACAAGTAAGACAGGCTGATTTACCTCTCGCCCATATTTTTTTAGCAGGTCACGGATTTCAAATACATCCTGACTTTGAAAAATTAAGCCACGAGCGGCAATTTGAGGAGATATATAAAATTATGCTCGTGCAGCTTTTACCAAAATATGTCGTGACAAATATTTCTCCACTTCACTGTTGTAAAAATTTTCGGGAAGGAAAAGAGCAGGCATGGCTCAAATTTATAGGCTTAGGTAAAGGAACCGATTTTCAAAAAGTCACGGCTGATACTGCACCTAAACTTTTTGATTAAAACCATGAAAAATAGATCACACATGGAGCCACTGGAAAATAGGATAAGGCGTTTTCAAAACGGCCCTCCAATTGAAATCATTGAAACGCTTTTAAATTCAATAGCAAACTTTTTTAATAATGAAATTCGTTTAACCACAAATGACGACAACTATCAAACAACTTTGTTATTTTTAGGTATACATGCGGTTGCATTAACTATTTCGGAGGGATTATTCAACAAAACCGGATCGGGAGGATACAAACTATTTCTTGAAAAATTCGTGGATGGTAATACGCCTGAAACAAAATTTTCTGAGATTGCTCAATATGTCCATAATTGGCGCAATATTCTTGCGCATCAATGGCTAGGCATCGGCGGTTACGAGATTGGATATGACTATAAAACTAGTAATGGTTGGGAAAACAGAGATGGCATAATTTTCATAAACCCTGAGATTTATTGTGACCATTATTTGAGGGCATTTGGTTCTGGTGGCCGCATTTGGGATTATAAAGAAATGCTTACTAAGGAAGAGTTACAGAAGGCTAAGCAGCGATTACTAAAAAAGTTTTTATCCAAGTAACCTGCTACAATCCGCTATAGTGGATATAGCGGATTTGCGTATATAATCGGATACTATCGTATATAGTTGATTATGGCCAAACACAACAAAAAAGAAGTATACTGGCGGTGCAAAAAATGCGGAGACGAAATCTATTGGAACACGCATAAGAAAATGATTATGTGTAAATGCGGAGCCCTCGGAGTCGACGGGTGCGAGTTTTATGTACGGTTAATTGGTAACGAATCTGATCGCGAAGAAGTTAAACGCGTTAAAACACATGGTCAAAGTAATCCAAAAGGAAAATAAGGAGTTGTACCAATGCGAGGAGTGCGGTTTTCACTATGCCGAGAAAGAGATGGCCGAGAAATGCGAGGCGTGGTGCCGGGAGCACAAGAGCTGTAATATCGAGATTACGGCTCATGCTGAAGAAAACAGGCCGAAGTAGGAATATAAATCTCCTTATTCTCACTTTCGACCAGAAAGTGAAATAGAGAAGGGG
>Ga0209542_10010261_pt1 | contig 16950 bp, 14 predicted proteins | sample RifCSPhighO2_01_FD_184028 | JGI IMG/M metagenome (GOLD analysis project Ga0209542, IMG submission 184028) | Soil microbial communities from Rifle, Colorado - Rifle CSP2_plank highO2_0.1 (SPAdes) (version 2) | ecosystem: Environmental > Terrestrial > Deep subsurface > Rock core/Sediment ...
GTATATATGAACGACGCGATGGAGCGAAAACTCTCAGTACCGACACCGCTGCCGCCGCTTTCGCTCGGTGCGGGCGCGGGAATTTCAACAGTCGAGCAACTGCCGGAGCTCCTCGCGCGCATTCTAGCGCCAGACAGTGAGGTCACTGCGCGCATGAAGGATGCGATGGAGCGTTACTATACGGTCGACGGAAAGAATGCAGAGCGCGTCGCCGCTCAAGTGCGCGCGCTCCTCTAATTGACGAGTATCGCAAACTGTCACCAAGGCCTTGCATGAAGAACATCTTGTATCTCCCCATCGAGACGGTCGCGCGCGACTTGGATCCCTCACTCTTCCTCGCACATCACGCGCTCAGACGCGGTTTTGCGATTGTCGTCGGCGAAAAAGCGGAAGTCAAACGCTCCGCTCAACGAGTCGGCGGGGGTGTCTATATCTATAAGCATTGGGAGGCGCTCTTCCCGTACCGCTTCGACGACGAACGTAGGAAGAATTACTGTTACGTCGGCTACCATCAGGAAGGTTTGGTATACATCGACGAACAAACATTTCTCCGGCGCATGACCGAGAAAGACCGCTCCTCAATGCTCGACCTCAATCTGGTCAAAGGCGAGGAACAGCGCAGACTCCTCCTCGAATTCAATCCAACGCTACGACCGATACTGCACGCAGTAGGCGCGCCGACGTTCGACATCCTTCGTCCGCGATACGCCCAACTCTTCGAAAGGCTCGCGCGCTCGCTCACAAAAAAATGGGGACCCTACGTACTCATCAATACCAATTTCTATCCGGGGAATCGCCGGCGTCACGAGACCGACGACATCATCGCGGAACGCGAGAAATCGAGTCTCAAGAATGTTGGACGGCCGCTCACCGACGAGGAGAAGGAAGTGCTCCGCGGCAGTATCGCGTACAAAGCGCGCATGTATGAGGAGTATGTACGTGCGCTTAAAGCTCTCGCGCCGCGCTTCCCGCATCTCAGATTCATCGTCCGACCCCATCCGAGCGAGGACCACGAACGTTGGCGGGAGGACTTGGCGGGCACCGCCAATGTGCACGTGATATTTAAATACAATGTCGTCAATTGGATTGTGGGCGCGCTTGCCGTCGTGCACACCGGTTGCACGACGGCACTCGAGGCATGGGCGCTCGGCAAACCAGTCATACGCTTCAATCCGGAGGGCCGCACGAATTCGTTCGAATCACCTCTGCCAAATCGGCTCGGCGTCTTCGCCGGCTCCATCGAAGAGCTCGTGAGTGCGATACAAAAAGCCGAAAATGGCGAATTGGGCTCAAGTTTTGAGGCCCAAAAGGAGATTGTACGACCGTACCTTGCGTCGGTCGACGGACTTGAGGCGGCGGACCGCGTGCTCGACCTCATCGAATCGGTGACGAAGCACAATGAACGAGTGTCCGTCGAGGTACATGCGAAACTGCGCATCCGCGCCCTTCTGTGGCGCATCCTCGTCGTCGTGCTTTCGCACGACACACTCACGCGATACGTGCTCGGACGCGATCGTGCACTGCGGTACGCCGGACTCTTCCAAAAATTCCCCGGCATTTCGCGCAACCACGTGAACGCATTCATGCGAGCACTCGATGCTGTGAATGGAGCGCGAGGGGATATTGTGCTGCGACGTATCGACGCGAACACATTTTTGATGCAGAATCGAGAATATGAGTAAGAGCATCGCACATTTCGGTGTACACAATGCAGAAACGGGACAGCCCATTGCCGTCAATGCCAATGCCGGCGACACCCTTCTCTTTCAGGCAACTCGCGACCTCTTCACGCGGTTTCTTGGGGAAATCGATTGGAAAATGGAAGCGCTCTGGAAGCCTGTCGATTTAGAGAAGGTCAATCAATTGAATACGGAGCGGGACGCCATCCTTATCGGGGGCGGAGGACTCTTCCTTCGCGATCAAGCGGGTGCGGACGCGGCCGCTTCCGGTTGGCAGTGGAACTGCCCGACCGCAAGCGTACAGGCTCTCGATAAGCCGCTCGTCGTATTTGGCGTCGGCTACAATCGTTTTCGCGACCAAAAAGATTTCGACTCTGCGTTTGCCGAGCAAATCTCCGCGGTCGTCGATAAAAGTACTTTTTTCGGGCTCCGCAACCATGGTAGCCGTTACGCAATCCGCCGATACCTCCCAACCTCGCTCCATCATCGTGTACGTTATCAGCCGTGTCCGACAACCGTTGCATGGCACATCTATCCGGACCTCGTCCAAAAAGCGCCTTTGCCCAGTGGGAAGAAGCTTGTATTGAACGCGGCATTCGACCGGCGCGACATGCGCTTCGGCGAAAAAGGTAGGGAAGAGGCACTCCTCACGGCAATTGCGCGCGTCGTCGGTATATTCGCCGCGAAGGGCTGGGAGATCATTCTCGCCAATCACAAACCGCAGGACGCGGAAATAGGCTCGTACCTCGAAAGGGAGTCGGTCGCCTATACGGCAGTCGACCTCGCGCAAACGTATCCAGAAGACATCATTAAATTTTATCTCGACAAGGATGTCACGATAGGAATGCGAGGACACGCCCAGATGATACCGTTCGGCCTGCGCCGCAAAATCGTGTCCATCATTTCGCACGATAAGATCGGATGGTTCCTCGACGATATCGGGCATCCTGAATGGGGCGTTGATGTGGAAGATGCGGCATTCGAGCAGAAACTCGAGAGCACAATACGCTCAGTGACAGAAAGCAAATCAGTAGCGAACGAAATCGAAGAAGCACAAAAGCGCTTGTGGCACTTCACCGAAGAGAATATGGCGGAGATTACGGAGCGGCTCGCGTAGCACGTGCTGCAGCGATGTCCTCTGCGAGCGCAAGCGCGTCCGCCGTGTCTATCTCGAAACCTTCGAGCTTGTCAATCGAATGTGCAAGTGGCTCGCCCCTTTGATACGAACGTTCCCGAAGGAGGAACGAAATTGAAGCGCATTGCACTGCACCCGAAAGCGCATAGAGTTCGGGCGCGTCCTCAATTTGAAAGTTGATGGTAGTATCGCGCGATACTGGATGCATGACTCCGCGCTCGTCGACAGTCCGCAGATGGAATGTGTTGAGATCGAGCGGAATAACCGAAAGGACGTTCTTTTGATGTGCATGCGATTTCTCGACGACTGCGGTTATGGTCGAGCTCTTGAGGAACGGATACGGCGGAAGAAGGCGGACACAGTATTCATCTTCGTCGTATGCGCGGGAGAGTTTCTCGAGCATATCGAGCACGGGTTCGGTGCCATGGACGTCGTCCCCCGAAAGCGCGGCGTCGCGCAAGAAGGGTACTTCGGCTCCGAGCGAGCGTGCGAACGCCGCGATCTCCTCATCGTCGGTGGAGACGAAAACATCTTCGATGAGCGGGCAATTCTTCGCAGCGGTAATCGAGTGATAGAGGAGCGGCTGACCCATAACGGGCCGCATGTTCTTTCTCGGAAGGCGGCGTGAGCGACCTTTGGCGGGAATAATGGCGAGCGTCCTTTTTGACATACCGTAAGAATCTCATTATACTTGCCCTCTCTACAAACCGCTATGCGCGCACCCTCCATTACCATCGGCAAGCGGAAAATCGGAGCCGATTACCCGACATTTCTCATTGCAGAGGTCGGCATCAATCACAACGGCGACGTGAAAATTGCCAAACAGATTATCAAGCTGGCGCACGAGGCAGGCTTCGACGCGGTGAAATTTCAGAAGCGTAATCCGGACGTATCTGTACCGGAGCATCAAAAACCAATTCCACGCGAGACACCATGGGGCGTACTCTCGTACCTCGACTATAAAAAGAAAATAGAGTTCTGGGATAAGGAATTCAAGGAGATAGACAAGTACTGCAAAAAGCTAGGCATCATGTGGTTTGCTTCACCGTGGGACGAAGAGAGCGTAGATTTTTTGGAGAAGTACAACGTGCCTGCACACAAAGTCCCGTCTGCGCTCCTCACGCACGAATCATACCTGCGCCGCATAAAGAAGACAGGCAAACCAGTCATCCTCTCGACAGGCATGAGCACAGAAGCCGAAATAAAAAGGGCGGTGAGCATTTTGAAGGGCGTACCACTTGCGATTTTGCACTGCACGTCGACGTACCCCTGTGCGATGGAAGAGCTTAATCTGCACTACATCGCGACGCTTAAGAAGAAATTCCCGCGCACTGTCATCGGCTATAGCGGCCATGAGACGGGCATCAGTCCATCGGTCGTAGCCGTGGCAGCATACGGCGCAGACATCGTCGAGCGCCACGTGACACTCAACCGCACCTCGTGGGGAACCGATCAAGCTGCATCGCTTGAGAAGCACGGCATGGAGACCTTGGTACGCGACGTCAGGAACGTACAGCGCATGAAAGGTGATGGAAAGAAAAGAGTGTATAAATCGGAACTTCCGGTGAAAAAGAAGCTCCGCAAAGTATGAACGCAGAAAAACTTCGCTCGTGCTCTGTCCTCTTGCTCGACGCTGACGGCGTCTGGTTCGATGGCTTTGAATATCGTACGGCGCTCCCCGATGGAACCGTTGCGCTCAGCAAGCGTCGCGACCATCAGGATGGACAAGGCCTCTCGTTTCTCCGTGCTGCCGGATTGCGCGTGAAGTTCGTGAGCGGGGAAAGCCAACCACTCGGTAGCATCGTCGAGAAAATAAACAAACTGCCTTCCGTACAAAATGGTACATGGGCACCGGTCGAGGCGTCACTGGGCAAAAATGGGAAGGGTGACAAGTCGGTGGCCATCGAAGAATGGCTGAAAGAAAACAGTTTTTCGTGGAGCGATTGCATCTATATCGGGGACGACATCAACGACTATCATGCGATGAAAAAAGTTTCTGATGCAGGAGGACTCGCCGTTGCGCCTGCAAATGCAACACGCCGGATACTTGAGATAGCGGACATCCACCTCAAGGGCTCGGGCGGCCACGGTGCACTTCGGGAATTTGCTGAGATGGTGCTCGATGCGCGCGGTCTCGACGAGCGCGAGTTGCCGCCCGCTTGATATGGCACATGAGCTCAAGCAGCTTTTGATCGACCTTGGTCTTTCTTCAAAATCATCGGTGCGGCCCTTCTATCCCCGTACGCGCGACCGAGTGGACGTGGGAGTGCTGCGTTGCGAGCGTTCAGGCGTCATCATCCTTACCCGAACGGATCACATGCGGATTCAGCACTACAACAAAAAGGATTTCAATGGCCGCGGCGCACACAGCCGGAGAGCAGCGCTCAAGGCGACGGCCGTCGACAGCACGCGCCGCGCGGAGCAGTTCCGCTCGCTCGTGAAGGGGAAGCGGTGGATAGATATAGGCGCTGGCGCTGGCGGCGTACTTGATGTGCTTGCACCGCACGCACGCTACGCGGCAGCTGTAGAGCCGCAGGATAAATCACGCGCCTCACTTGCGCGTGCTGGCTACCATGTGTACCCGCTTGCGTTAGAGGTGCCCGAAAAGGATTTCGATGTCGCGACGCTCTTCCATGTGCTTGAACATTTTACGGATCCGCTCGGAGAGTTGCAGCGCATCAGGAAGCTTCTCAAAAAGAGAGGCACGCTCGTCGTGGAAGTGCCGCATGCGCGTGACGCTCTCATCACTATCTACGAAAGTGAGGCATTTAAGGCGCATACGTTTTGGAGCGAACACCTCATGCTTCATACGCGAGAGAGCCTAGTCGCGCTTCTCAAAGAAGCAGGATTCACAGCTGTTAAAGTCTCGGGTTTTCAGCGATATCCGCTCGCGAATCATCTGCACTGGCTTGCAAAAGGAAAAGGCGGAGGGCAAGTCATCTGGCCGAAGCTCAGTTCACCCGCGCTTGACAGCGCGTACAGCGACGCGCTCCAAAAGGCGGATGCAACGGATACGCTGATCGCAATTGCGCGCGCGTAAACTGCACAGAGCTTACATCGAACCTTGGGCGGCAGCCTTTTGTGCGGCCTGCTTTTTGAGCGCCGGCTGGATGAGTGTACGAACGATGTGGTTGTTGAGGTAGCAGTCGAACACAAAGTGCGCTCGAAGTGCTTCGCCGGCGTTGTTGACGCCGTGGAGGCATGACTGGTTGAAGAGATAGAGTTTACCGGCATCCATCTGGTACTCCTGCGCGTCCATGTAGAAAATGACCTTGGGGTTTGTAACGACGGGCACGTGGAAGCGGAGCTTGTACACATCTGGTCTTCCGGGGATGCCGACGATCTTTTCGCGGTGCTGACCGAGCCCGCCGTCTTTGGTGAGCGCATTGGTGCGGAAATTCTGCAGTTCCGTCTCGCCGAAATACTGCTTTACGAATTCGGGCACATATTTCAGCGTCGTATTAAACTTGCGCGGCGCGTCGCTCCACTTGTGATCGTCGTCGTTGTATAGGAAATCGTTTTTGGAGTTGTACATGCTGTACTGCTTCACGCCCTCAGCCTTCGGTTTCCAGTGTTTGTCCTGTGCTTTGACATAGAGCACCGTCGGGTGTGAACCGTCGAGTGTCTGACCGGGCGTTTTCAACATCTCTTCCGTTTCCTTGCGGATATTCTCGAAGAATGTCGGTTCGATATCGGCGAGATCGAGCATGGTGATGCCGCCCGCGCCGCCCCATATGAGTCGCATGAGCACGTCATTGACGTCCGGTTCGTTCTTGCAGTGGTCGAAATAGAGCGGTGCGAAATCGGAACTCATAGGGTGCTATTGCATGACTCGAATGAATAATGACGAAAGTATAGCACCGGCCAAAAAAGAGCAAAGCGCGGGATGAACCGCGCTTTGCGAGCATGGCAGGTCTCGGAAACCGTCGATGATAAGCAGCTTAACGGACGCGCCAGAAAAGATACCGCGTGAGGATGTTACTGAATACATTTTCGATCAGTAATGCATAGACTGCACCCCAGAGTCCGTAGAGCGGGATGAGCGCAAGGAGCGCTAGGACTCTAACCGTGCTGCTGCCGAGACTGATGATGTACTGTTCCTTTTTCTTCTGGTGCGCGGTGAGCGCCTGCCCGTAGAGAGAGCGAGGCTTGGAAAGGAGCGTAAGCGCAAGTACTTGCGAGAGCAGAACGGATTCCGGATAGAGCGGGAAGAGTACGCCGAAGAGGTATGGCGCGACAAACGCATAGGCGCCCGCGATAAGCACGGTGCTAAGGAGGAAGAGTCTCACTTTGTGCGGCAGTGTCTCTTGCAGGGTCGTGAGGTCGGATTTGCTCAATTTTGGGAAGGAGAGGGATAGGAGGAGCTTGAATGCGTTTTGTATTTGGCCGATAGGAAGCTGCGCGAGTGTATATGCGGCAAGCGGCGCGGCGCCGAGCGTCGTCCAGATGAGGACTTTGTCGAGCTGTCCGGCCAAGGTCGAGATGATGCTGAGAAAGCTGAGGTGTTTGCCATAGCGGGCGATGTTCTCGTCCTCGGAGAGCGGAAGGTCAAACCGACTCACGATGAGTCGGTACTGGAGCCACGCCGAGAGTGCATTCGATGCGAAGTACACGAAGACTATCGTCACGGGATTGTCGCTCACATATACAGTAGCGAGTAGTGCCGCGACCGGTATGAAGCGGCGCCAAAAACCCATAAGTGCCGATTCGCGGAAACGCTGAGCTCCAATGAGATACGGTTTTGTGAGGCCGTACGCCCCGAGAAATGGGGAGAAACAGCCGACGATGAGAAAGGAGAGCGCAAGTGTCGAATTTCCGTTGACATAGTAGTAGAGCGCGAGCGTGGCACCCGAAAAGACGATGCCGCCGCTCCAGCGCAGCATTGTTCGCACGCCCGAGCGGAGCGCGCCGTGGTCGCCTCGCGCGGTCGCACGCATGACCGCAGAGCTAAGCCCGATGAGTGAGAGCGCGGATATGATGACAGAACCAGACATGACGAACTGGTACGTGCCGTACACGTCTTTCGGGAGGAGGTTGGCAAACGCGACCGAGAGGACAAGACCGCTCATGACCAAAATACCCTGACCGAGCATGAGCCAGAAGCCGCCCTTGGCGAGGTAGAGCATGTCCGTCTTGGTGTATTTTTCCATCCACCTGAGGAGTGGCGTGGCCTTTTCGGCAAGCAAGCGCAACATGCGCCCATAGTAGCGTCCCGAGCGCGCGCGCGCGAGTGTAGCGCTGCACCCCGCACGTTGTTACTATGTCGCCATGCAGGACAAGCTCGACGCCGATTTCGTACGCGGCTCCTACAACGAAATGCTCGGTTCGCTGAAGGGGACGTACGCCGCGCATCGCTGGAGGGATACGCCGGTTGCGCGCGCCCACTATGTCCAGACACATCGGGCACTCCTCTTTCTCCTCGGGCGCGGCCACTTTGCGCGAGTCCTCGAAGTTGGAGGAGGTGACGGGGTGTGGACGGAATTGGTTCTCCCGCGCGCGGATGCTCTCGATTTCATAGATATCTCCGACGAAATGATTGCGCGCGCGAAGGAGCGTCTCGCGAAATATTCGAACGTACAGTATATGCGGGCCGATTTTGAGGGTGCAGCAATCGATGCGGGCGCGTACGACCTCGCGCTCTCGGTGCGCAACCTCGAATACATGCCCGACAAACGCGCTGTGGTGGCGAAGTATGCGCGTGCGCTGAAAAAAGGTGGACGACTCGTCATTGTGACGAAGAATCCGGATTTCAAGCGACTTGGCTCTGTCAGCAAAAAGACGCTGCATACGGCGCAGATAGAAATTCAGGAACTCGTCCTGCTTTTCGCTGCGGCCGGTCTTTCGCGCATCGATGTGCGACCCGCCATCATCGGGCTCGGCCTCAAGTACGCGCCGCTGCGCATTGTCTGGTCGTATGCACAGACAGCGCTTCTCAGTCTGCCGCGCGCGCTCGTCCCCACGATTTTCCTCAAACTTTTTTGCGAGAGCGTGGTCGTCTCCGCGGTCAAATCATGATTATCGAGTTTTTCGGTGAACCGGGGAGCGGCAAGACGACGCTCTTGAAGAACGCCGCGTCTGCCCTCGGTGCGAGAGCAGCGTATGTGCGCGTCGACAGTAGCATTGAGGCGCTCGCGCGCTCACTTCTCTTCACCCTCGCGCACCCCGCTCTCGCCTTCTTTTGGTTTGCCGAGACGGTGAAAGAGTCGCGCGGACTCTTCCGCTACAAGATGGCGCTCGTCGTGCGCTCGCTCGCAGCGATACAAAAGGCCTCACGATCGCGTAGAGAGGTCGTCCTTATCGACGAAGGACTTCTACAACGCATTCTTTCTGTATACGACCGAGTTCTCTCGGATGAAGAGGTTCGGCGCGTGCTCGCGCATGCACGGACGGCAGAGCGCGTCGTCGTATGCCGCGGCGGCGATTTTTCCCGCTTTGTATCTGAGCCCGACCGCTTCGATAGCCCGCGGGTGCGCGCCGGCGAAGAGCATTTGCGGCAGTGGATTGCGACAGTGCGGGCAAACGCGTCGCGTATCGAGACCGCACTTGAGCCGCTCGGCAGGACCATATTCATCGATGCAAAAGAAGGGGGAGCGGCTGAGGCGCTCATCCGGAGTCTTGGGGTTCCTTTGAAATGAAGGGGCGCGTGCTAGAATCCCGCTCATGACGACGCTGGAAAAGACCCTGCGGGCCATCTGTATAGCCGGCGTCTTCGCGCTCCCCTTTGTCTGCCTCATTTTTCTCCCGTCCCTCTTCTTTCCCTACATTACGGGTAAAAATTTCGCCTTCCGCATCATTGTCGAGGTCATGGCAGTCGCGTGGCTCGCCCTCGCACAATTCCGCCCGCGGCGCTCGTGGCTCATCGCCGCGCTTGCGCTCTTCGTGCTCGTGATGGCGATAGCCGACGCATTTGGCGCGGTGCCCTTCAAGAGTTTCTGGAGCAACTTCGAGCGGATGGACGGGTGGATAACCATCGCACACGTGCTTGTGTACACGATTGTCGCTGCTTCGGTCATGCAGACGGAAAAATTGTGGCGCTACCTGTGGTGGACGACGCTCGGCGTATCGGTGTATCTCGCACTCTACGGTTTCTTCCAGATTGCGGGCATCACGAGCTTGGGGCAGGGAGGACAGGCGGGTCTCTCGGCGCGCGTCGATGCGACCTTCGGCAACCCCATCTACTTCGCAGTCTACATGCTCTTCCATATATTCATCGCGGCGATGCTCTGGGCGGGAGTCTGGGCATCGCGGCGCCCCGCCGACCGACTCGCACCCTCGCTCCTCTTCGGAGCCATCATTCTGCTCGACACGTCCGCACTCTTCTTTACCGGCACGCGTGGCACGATGCTCGGTCTTATCGGTGGCGCGCTTCTCGCCGCGGTCCTCTATGCGTTTGTCCGCGGCTCATGGAAAGTGCGCGGCACGGTCTTAGGGATAATCGCGGCGGTCGTACTCAGCGCTGGTATCATCACCCTTTCGCGTGAGAGCGCGTTCGTGCAGAGTGTCGGCTTCCTCCAGCGTCTCGCGACCATATCTTTCTCCGATCCGACCATCAAGGCGCGCTTTCTCAATATGGGCATTGCGTGGGAGGGCGTGAAAGAGAGGCCGCTCCTCGGATGGGGACAGGAGAACTATGCGATTGTCTTCGACAAATACTACGACCCTCGCATGCATGGTCAGGAGCCGTGGTTTGATAGGGTGCACAATAGCATTTTCGACTGGCTCGTCGCGGGCGGCGTCCTCGGGCTCCTTGCATACCTCTCGATATTCGTAGCAGCGCTATGGGCGCTGTGGCGACCACTCTTTGTGCGCGCTGCCAAAGACGGATTTACGCACGCGGAGCGCAGCATCCTCACGGGGCTTCTCGCAGGCTACTTCGTCCACAACCTCACCGTCTTTGACAACGTCACGAGTTACATACTTTTCGGAACGATACTCGCGTTTATTGTCTATCGCGACTCCGCGGCATCCGAGGCTCCCGCAATCACCGAGCGGCGAATTCTCAGCAAGACTTATTTGCCCTACGCGGCGATTGCCGCCGCGCTCGCAGTGTGGGCGCTCGCGTGGTGGGTGAATTCCGCGGCGCTCGCGCAGAATAGGACGCTCCTGCAGGCGATCGCCCCGCACGACGAAGGATACGCGCGCAACCTCGAGCTCTTTGAGGAAGCGATTTCTTACGGCAGTCTCGGGACGCAGGAGGCGCGCGAGCAGCTCGCGTCGTTTGCCGTCGGAGTGGGGCAAGGGGAATTTCCCGCAGAGCTCAAGAAGAATTATTACGAGACGGCTGTGAGCGAACTCCAAGCACAAATGGCGGCCTCGCCGCTCGATGCGCGCTTCCCACTCTTCCTCTCCAACATATATCGAGCGTACGGCGAGTACGACAATGCGGAGACGGCGCTCACGCTTGCCCACACGCTATCGCTTGGCAAGCAGTCGATACTCTTTGACCTCGCACAAAATGCGTACAACAAAGGAGATCGCGCGGGGGCGCTCGCCTATCTGAAACAAGCGCACGAGCTCGATACAAGCGTCGCCGACGCGCGCGTGCTCTATGCAGCCATGGCCATCCGCCTTGGCAATGACGCTCTTGCTGCCGAACTTCTCGCACCGGTGATACCAAGCGGCAAAGCCGCAGTCGATCCTATACTCGGCGCGTATGTTTCGCGCGGGCAGTACGCGCCGCTCATTCCTATCTGGCGTGCGAAGATTGCTGCCGACCCGCGAGGCACACAGGCGTACGTGACGCTTGCCGCCATACACTACCAGCTCGGCCAGCTCCAAGAGGCGCGTCTCGTACTCGAAGAGGGGAAGCGCGCTGTGCCGGAATCCGCCGACCAATTCGACCGGCTGCTCGCAGAGTTGTAGTTGCCCGAGCGATACTCTTCTATATAATAGAGCAGTGGGTGCCACAATCTGTGGTTCCAAACGAAAGTCCTGAATGCATCCGCCGCAAGGCGGATGTTTCAGTTTTCTTGCCTTACCTATGAGCGGTGCTAGGCTTATAGATACGAGTGGGCCCAAGTGCCCAAAGCGGAGGGCGGCGGCACTCACATAAGACTTTCACTTTTTGGAGCTCGCACCCGTCCTCCGCTTTGGGCACTTTCTATTTGAAGACGCTGCACTCACATAAGCTTTCACCGGCGACGTAGAGCGATGGAAAGACATGCTCGCTTGGATTTCCGAGCCGAGGAGCTGGAAAACTCGCGTAGCGATGTTTACTTTTGGAGCTCGCAGCCCTCACCGACGCAATACGCCTTTTTCATTTTCACAACAATACGTGTTCGTATGAGCAAATCTTCATACAAAATTGTTGCAGATGCAATATACATATATATGGCCGCGGTTGAACGATTTACAAAACTTATCGCGACGAGCGAGAATGCAAAATGAGCACTTATGCTCATTTCGTTCGAGCGAAGTCGTGAAAACCTTTTTGCACGACAAAAAGGTTTATCCACATATCTGAATGCAAAACAGCTTGTGTGTACACATGAGTGCAATAATTAAGAAAACGCATTGCGTTTCGCGCGCGAAGCGGGTCGATTTAAAAAAAGAAAACTACTTTCAAACTACCATGGCAAAAAGAAAAAAGGCGAAGAAGGCAACAAAAAAGCGCGCCACAAAGAAGCGAAAGGCTTCGAAGAAAAAGCGCCGCTAAGGTTTGCTTTACGGCCCCGGCTTTCGCCGGGGCCTTTTCGTTACGCGTGTAGGTATTGTCCCGATAGGGAGCGGTTAGTCTGACTAACCGCTGGTATAATCCAGCGATGAGGGTCGAGCCGTTCGGAGTCAATTCATATGTGCACGTCATCAGTCGCGGAGCGCGGGGATTGCCGCTGTGCGATCACATCGACGAGCTGCGGAGATTTCGAAACGTCCTCTTTTATATGAATGACGAATATTTTAACGAAGACTGGCATATCACAGCAGCTAGGGACCCGTTCAGCAGGCCACGTCATTGGCCGAAGCGGATGCCACTTGTCCATGTTGTCGCGTACACGCTGATGACCAATCATTTCCACCTAATCCTCAAGGAGATCCGTGAGGGCGGCGTATCGGCTTACATGCGCAAGGTGGGACAGAGCATGACCAACTACCACAACGAAAAGCATGGTGGGTCGGGCAGCCTTTTTCAGGGTTCGTATCGTGGACGGACCATAGGGACGGACAGATATGCGAGATACGCACTCACCTATGTCATGGTCAAGAACACGTTCGAGCTGTTTCCGAGAGGCGGCCTCAGGGCGGCCTCGAAAAATTTTGAGCGAGCATGGCGTTGGGCGTCGGGCTATCCGTACTCAAGTTTTGCGGCCTTCGCCAAGGGAGTCGATGACCCCGTTGTTGATGCGATCGAGAAGTCAGTGTTTTTCTCCAAGCCGAAGGAATTCAAGTCGTTTTCGCGCGATGTGATTTTAGGAGGTAAATGGACTGAGATCGCGTTCGAATAGGGGGTTAGTCTGACTAACCGGAGTTGGTTGGCGGAGGACGGGCGTGCGTAAAGGAATTTTGCTAGGATAGGCACTACAATGGCCTTTTGGAAACGACTTTTCGGGGATGAGAATGCGACGGCGCTGAGGAACGCCGAACCCATCGTTGCGCGCGTAAATGCTCTCGAGCCGGTGCTCCAAGCGCTCTCAGATGCCGCGCTCAAGGAGAAGACGGCAGAGTTCAAGGCGAGGCTCGAGAAGGGGGAGACGCTTGAGACTCTTGCACCTGAAGCGTTTGCTGCTGTGCGCGAAGCTTCGCGAAGGACGCTCGGCCAGCGCCATTTTGATGTGCAACTCATCGGCGGCATGGTGCTCCACCAAGGCGGCATTGCCGAGATGCGTACCGGCGAGGGCAAAACGCTCGTCGCCACGCTGCCCGCGTACCTCAATGCACTCACGGGAAATGGCGTCCACGTCGTTACTGTCAACGATTACCTTTCTCGCCGCGATGCAGTATGGATGGGACAGATATACGATGCACTCGGGCTCACGACCGCGGTCATCAATCACGAATCGTCTTTTATGTACGATCCTGCGCATGTGACGGCGAAGGACGATGCGGTACGCGACGAACTAGGCTCCTTCAAGGTGGAACATGAATTCCTCCGTCCTATATCTCGTCGCGACGCGTACCGTGCCGACATCACGTACGGGACCAACAACGAGTTTGGCTTTGACTACCTGCGCGACAACCTCGAGTATGAGTCGGGGAATCTCCGCCAGCGCGTCCCCGATGAGGGCGGATATCATTTCGCTATCGTCGACGAAATAGACTCCATTCTTATCGACGAAGCCCGTACACCTCTCATCATCTCTGCCGCCGTGTCCGATGCCGAATCGCTCTACGGCCGGTTTGCGCACATTGCGAGCACTCTCGCGGAGAACGTCGATTACGAGACGGACCTGAAGCACAAGCAGATACAACTGAGCGACGCCGGCATCGAAAAGGCGCAGGCCGCGCTCGGCGTCGACAACATATACACGGACGCCGGTATCAAATATGTCCACCACCTCGAGACTGCGGTGCGCGCCAAAGCGCTGTTCCTGCGGGACAAGGATTACGTGGTGCGTGACGGGCAGATAGTAATAGTCGATGAGTTCACCGGCCGTCTCCAGCCGGGGCGGCGCTGGTCGGAGGGCCTCCATCAGGCAATCGAGGCCAAGGAGGGCGTATCTATCCAGCAGGAGAGCCGTACCTTCGCATCGATTACGTTCCAAAATTATTTCCGCCTCTATGCCAAGTTGGCAGGCATGACGGGCACTGCCGCGACTTCTGCGGAGGAATTTTACAAGGTCTACGGTCTGAATACCGTCATCGTACCGACAAACCGTGAGTCGACTCGGCGCGACCACGATGATTTCATCTTCCAGAGCGAAAGCGGCAAGATGAAAGCAATTGCGAAGGCAGTCAAGGAAAAGCATGAGAAGGGCCAACCCGTGCTTATCGGCACAGCCTCTGTCGACAAAAACGAGCTTCTCTCTGTGCACTTCAAGCAGGAAGGCATCCCTCACGAAGTCCTCAATGCGAAAAATCACGAGCGTGAGGGGGAAATCATCGCTCAGGCCGGAAGGCGCGGCGCCGTTACCATTGCGACCAACATGGCAGGCCGCGGCGTCGACATCAAGCTCGGCGGCAATCCTGGCACGCCCGAAGAATACGAGGAGGTCAAAAATGTCGGGGGACTCTCAGTCATCGGCACTGAGCGGCACGATGCGCGCCGTATCGATAATCAGTTGCGCGGCCGCGCGGGCAGGCAGGGGGATGCGGGAGAGACACAATTCTACGTATCGCTCGAAGATCATCTCATGCGCATTTTTGCGTCCGATACGATTAAGCGCGTGATGGGAACGTTCAAGATTCCCGAGGACGAGCCGATACAGAATTCGATGATTACGCGCTCGCTCGAGAAGGCGCAGACACGTATCGAAGAGATTAATTTCGATGCACGCAAACACGTGCTCGCGTACGACGACGTGCTCAATCTGCAGCGGCAGAGCATCTACGGACGGAGGCGCACGATGCTCACGGGCACAAACAGCGATATCGACAGCGAAGTCGATGCGCTCACGCTCGGTGAAGAGGCGATTCAAAAGGTGATAGAGACGAAGAAAAAAGAGTGGGGTGACGATTTCTATCGCGAGGTTCGGAGGCTTCTCCTGCAGGGCATCGATTACCTGTGGGTCGAGCATCTCGAACAAATGGAGTATCTACGCTCATCGGTCAACCTCCGCGCATACGGTCAGCGGGACCCTCTCGTGGAGTACAAAAAGGAGGGGCTCCGCCTCTTCAATCAGATGGAGGAGACGTACCGCACTCAAGTAAATGCGCTTCTTGCCGGTATGGGGGCATCCGCCGCGCCACTTGCGAAAGGCGCTCCTTCGACGCCGAATACGAAAAATTTGAGTCTTATCCACAAGGCAGCAGAATCTATAACGGCACCTCTCCGTGGAGCGCAAAAAACCAGTTTCGGTCGCAACGACAAGGTGACCATCACCAACGGTACGGAAACAGTGGAAGTCAAATATAAAAAAGCTGAGCCGCTCCTCGCGAGCGGTGAGTGGAAGATTGTCTTGTAATCTCGGCGAGGAGAGCCGAGATATCGGCTATCTCGGCTATCTCGGCACTCGTCGAGGCGAGAAGAGGGGGTGGGGGAGCCTGACGTCGGCGACACGTCTGCGTGGTCGCGTCAGCGCGTGTTCGCGCTGCGCTCCTTCTCGTACCGTCGTCCTGCGAAAGACCCCGCAGACGTGTCGCCTCTACAGGCTCGGTGGATTGAGCTGAAGAAATGCTGCGAGCGCGCCGCCGTATTTCATGGTGATTTTTCCAGTGTTTTGCTACAGTGAAGTTATGAGTGAGTACGTCCCCACTATCGGCCTCGAAGTACACGCTGAACTCAAGACACGGACGAAAATGTTCTGCGATTCCGCCAACGACCCTTTTGCCGCAGAGGCCAATACGCATGTGTGTCCCGTATGTATGGCACACCCCGGCACGCTGCCAGTCGTCAACAAAGAAGCGGTGCGGCATGTACTGAGGGTCGGCACGGCGATAGGTGGAGCTCTCGCCGACTACACTGAGTTCGACCGCAAAAATTATTTTTATCCTGACTTGCCCAAGGGATACCAGATATCGCAATACGAGTTCCCACTTGTCTCTGGTGGGGAAGTCGCGGGCATTGAACTCACGCGCATACACCTCGAAGAAGATACAGCAAGTTCGATACACGATGATGCGACCGGAGCGACGCTCATCGACTACAATCGAGCAGGAGTGCCGCTCATGGAACTTGTCACGGAGCCCGTCATGCACTCGGCCGAAGAAGCCTCTCTCTTTGCTCGCGAACTGCAATTGCTGCTTCGCTATCTCGGAGTTTCAAACGCAAACATGGAACGCGGCGAAATGCGCGTTGAAGCAAATGTGTCAGTCGGGACAGAGGGCTTGCTCGGTACAAAGGTGGAAATAAAAAATCTAAATTCTTTTAACGCAATGGAACGCGCAGTGCGATATGAAATTGACAGACAAAAAGGATTGCTTTCACGAGGCGAGAAGGTGGTGCAGGAGACGCGCGGGTGGGACGACGCGAAGCAATCTACCTTTGCGCAGCGGGTCAAAGAGGGGAGCGCCGATTACCGGTACTTTCCGGATCCGGACATC